>OJDQ01000025.1_pt1 | contig 79677 bp, 65 predicted proteins | sample 1592851 | NCBI WGS metagenome assembly OJDQ01 (sample SAMN05416774, study PRJEB24817) | seawater metagenome | isolation source: Sea water | place: Canada:Atlantic | collected 2013-07 | reverse complement strand
CCGTAAGAGTGTTGTAATACGAGTCAGACGCGAAAACGGTATTTGGGTCTAATGCTTATCGTGTCGTTTAAGCCAGCTGGTTAATATTGCCTGGGTAATTAACGGTCGGTCACTGTAAAAACCGTGCGCACCGCCTGGCACTACTGCAAGCTCAGCTCCCGGGGTTAAGGCGAGGTAATCCTGAACCGTATCGATGCGGGCTGAGTCGTACTGGCCAATCATAAACAGGGTTTTTGCCGGGTTGATACGGCCGAGTAAGTGTGTGGCGTCATAATGCTTTAGTACTCCGGTGGAAGAAAATTCACTAGGCCCCCACATGGCATTGTAAATCATCGGATTAAATCCATTGCCGCCGACGTTCTGGTAATACTCCTGTTTGGCACTGGAAGCGGTTCCGGGCGTATAGTAAGTAGAATAAAGCTTGGTATAAGCTGCACTGCATTTGTCTTCGCCCGGCGGCTCAGATGACTCGCACTCACGGAGTGTTTGCTGTACTGCCTCGGGAGCAGTCTTAACCAGTAAGTTAGCATCCATGATCCAGTGGGGGGTAGAGATAAACGTGCCGCCAAGCACCGTGGATACCACATTGCTGGGGTAATTCGCGGTATATTCCAGCGCCAGTGCCGACCCCCAACTGTGACCGACCACATGCCAGCGCGGGATATTGAGGTGCTGGCGAATTGTCTCGATAGATTCTACAAACCTTTCTACACGCCAGTTGTCCGGATTATTAGTTTGCTCAGACTTACCGCTGTCGAGTTGGTCGTACATGATTACCATGCGGTCATCGGCGAGGCCTGTCATACCTGCAAAGCCATTGTGTGTACCGCCCGGCCCGCCATGGATAAAGATAACCGGTATCGCTGCCTTATGAGCTAAGCCATTAAGCCTGACATATACCTTACCGCCTTCAACGGGCACCATTAATTCCTTTTCTGCCGCAGCATAGGGCGGTGTTTCAGCAAAAACCTGAGGAACAAAAAGCAATACCAGAGTCAGTAGCAGCGGTGATAACAGTAAACGGCAGGATTTCATTACAACGGAACCTTTAATTTGAGTGGACCCGGCAAGTATAAAAGGGTTTGAGTTTATGCTCCAGCCGGCCTATCCCTTAATTTGTTGATACAGACTTAAATAGCCTTTTGCCATGGCTTCGGTCGAAAAGTGAGTACTTACACGCTGTAATAGAGCGTTACCATAGGCGTGCCTTAAGTCGTCATTGTCCAGGGCAGAGCAGATTGCCGCGGCCAACTTATCTGAATCGCCAGCCGGTGTCAGCCAGCCGGTTTTCTCATGTTTAATAATTTCCGGAATGCCCCCGGACGGACTGGCGATCACCGGCACTTTACAGGCACCAGCTTGCAACAAAATAACGCCGAGCCCTTCGGCATGTGCCGGATGTACCAGCAAATCAATATTTGGCAGTATTCTGGCCACCTGTTCGGTAAAGCCACACAAGCGGACATTATCGCTTATTCCCGCCTGGTCTATCTGAAGCTGATAATCATCAGCCAGACTGCCTTTGCCAAACAGCAAGCAGAGGGTATTCGGCTGCTTTGCAACAATCTGCTTCATTGCCGCAATGATGTCGTGCTGCCCTTTGCGCTCGATAAGCTGGGCGAAGTTTGCTAATACGCGGAAACCCTCTGGTATGGCAAACTCACGGCGAAACCAGTCAGGGTCTGCAGCATGTTGAAATTCTGACAAGTCCACCGATGAATGGATAACCTGCTGAAATACCGATGCGGGGCAACGCTGTGAAACCACATTCTGTACGCCTTCGGAGATACTGATTACGGCCTTATACTCGGCATATTTCAGGCGGCTTATGGCAGACTCCGGGTTATCAACCCGCCGCGTACAAATGGCTGGTATACCCGTATATCTGGCGATTATTGCGCCCCACAGATCGGCACCACGACGACTGTGTACATGCAGAATGTCAGGTTGTAATGCCCTGACTAACCCGGCCAGACGCCACAAAATACTGATGTCCGGATCACCCGCATAGGGCAGGGCGTGTGTTTCACAGTCACTCAGACGCAAAGCGGCAATGTCACTGCCTTCAGCACACACCAGATGTTGTTCAATCGCGTTGCTTTGTACAGCAATGGCTTTAATAAGGTATTCCACCTGTTTGGCACCGCCATACAGGTGCCTGCCAAGCTCCAGATGCATTACACGCATGGTTATTGCAATCCTCGCAGCGTGCTGAACACCTGCCCTGGGGTTATTGCCTGCATACAGTCAAAGCGGCCGTCACAGACAGGGCGACGCTTACAAGGGGCACAACTTAAGTCTGCATATAAAATACGGGCATGAGGGTTCTGGGTTTGGGTATACGGCCGGGTTGAACCAAAGATAGCTACTGTGGGCCGTTGATAAACCATGCCCATGTGTGTCAGGCCGGTATCAACGCCGATGAGCGCCGCGCATTGCTCAATTACGGCAGCACTCTGGGTCAGGCTCAATAAACCAGCCAGGCTCAGGCAGTGCGAACTGCCGTTGGCAAGATGCTCAGCGCTGTTCTTGTCTGCCGGCCCGCCAAGGATTATCACCTGATATCCATCCTTCCCAAGCATAGCAATGAGTTTCTGCCAGTAGGGGAGTAACCAATGCTTTTGAGGGCGGGTTGTAAATGGGGCAATTACGATAAAGTTGCTGTGAAAGCCTTCTTCATTGAGCAGGTTACGCGCAGTTGTCCGATCCTGCTCGCTCAGCTGGAGGGTAAGTTGATAGGGGGCGTTACTAAACTTACCGGCCAGAAACTTGTACTCGCTGCTAATGTCATCTGACAGGGGCTTATCGAAAGACTGAGTCAAAAACCACTGGCTGTGTTCCTTACTGTTGAACCCCACCCGTTTACGCGCACCGGTAAACCAGGCTAAAAGCGCACTTTTAAGTAATCCCTGAGCGTCAACAACCAAATCGAACTGTAAAGCTCTTAAGGTGCGACGAAACCGTAGTAGTGCTTTGAACAGGGCAAGATATCGCCGTGATTTCGCCAGTGCCTGCCATTCCTGTTTGGGCCAGTTAATAACGTTATCAACGTCCGGGTGGCCTGCCACAAGGGCGGCATAGGGGCTTTCAACCAGCCAGGATATGGTCACATCGTTGTCAAAATGCTGTTTTAAGCTGGACGGCAGACCTGAGGCCATTACAATATCGCCCATCGCACTTAACCTGATGATGAGTACTGCGGGTTTGGTGGCACTTGATGACATGCAATAAAAAGTAAACGTGAAAACCTGTGTGTCAGTGAAACAAAACTTCACGACATTTTGATGACGGCCAGCATAACGGTGTACAAGGCAACATGAGCAAGCAACGCGCAACATATTCTCCTAAGTGGTATCAGGACGCCTTTCGCTGGTTTTATTCCTTTATTCTGGCACTGCTCATTCCGTTTGCTTTTTTCACTCTCGTCAAACGCGGCATGACCCGCCAGAAGGACTATAACCGCCGCCGCTTTGAGCGGTTTGGCTACGTAGCTCATGCACCAAAGGCGAATGGCTATCTGTTTCATTGTGTGTCAGTGGGTGAGGTGGTCGCGGCGTCGGTACTGATTAAACGCATTATGCAGGAGCAACCAGAGCGACAGATAACTGTTACCACTACCACGCCTACCGGTTCGGCCCGGGTCCGCGCAATTTTTGGTGATAAGGTGCATCACTTTTACCTGCCCTATGACTTACACATGGCCATGGCGGGCATGTTGAGACGGATTAAACCCAGCGTGGTATTCATCACTGAAGTAGAGCTCTGGCCTAACCTGATCCATGCCTGCTGGAAACGTGACATTCCGGTACTGGTGGTCAATGCCAGAATGACCGACCGTTCAGCAAGACGTTATGCGAAGTTCCCCATCCTGTTCGAGCCAATGCTTAACAAGCTGGCGCATGTATGCGCGCAGGGCGACAGGGATTATGCGAATTATCGGTTTTTAGGCATGCCGGAAAGTAAGCTCACGCTAACCAATAATATTAAATTCGACCAGGCCTCTGCCCTGGATGCCTCGGTAAGCGGCTTTTTAGGACTGGAGCACAGTAGCCGGAAAGTTCTTGTGGGAGGAAGTACCCATGATCCTGAGGAAACGGTATTGCTGCAAACCTACCAGGCAGTCAAAAAGCACTGCCCGCAACTCCTGCTGGTGCTGGTCCCCCGCCATCCTGAGCGGTTTGAAACGGTAGCCCGACTGATCCACAAATCCGGCTTAGCCATGACCCAAAGTGCGTCAGCCAACAGTGTATCCGATGATTGCGACGTGTTACTGGTAAATGAAATGGGTAAGCTTAATGCAGTGTACGCCGTGGCCGATTTTGCCTTTGTCGGCGGTAGCATTGCAGACCGGGGCGGTCATAATGCGCTTGAGCCAGCAGCCAGAAAACTGCCGGTTATGATGGGGCCAAATACCTACAACAACCCGGTGATCTGCGCCAAATTAGCAGAGTCCGGTGCACTGTTTATTGTTGAAGATGCCGCTGCCATGACCGAACTTACCCTTTCCTGGTGCAAAAATGCAGATGCCGCAGCGCTGGCAGGCCTTGCCGGTTACACCGTGCTGGAGCAAAATAGTGGTGCGCTGGATAAAACAATGAAAGTTGTTGAGTTATATAACAACTGATAGGCTAAGTTCTGTAGTGATTTCTCCTCAGGGCTTTGATTATGCAAGGAAAGCGTGTCTTCCCCAGCCTGTCACCGGTGACCAGGTTTAACACGCAATATATGCCGCATCGGGCAGTTAATTCAGTCGGCCATCCTGGCATCCGAACCATGCCAGGTCCCTCCTCGGATAATGGCTAACTGAATAAAGGAATATGGGGCAAGGCGACGGCCTGCCCCATTATTCTGAAACATCTTGTCACTACATTTTCTCTTAACGCCATAAACCGCTTATGGTATGCCTGGTTTCAAAACTCCTTTACTTACCGGCATGAATTGCAGACCATGCCTGATAACCATCACAAATAAAAAGGAAAATCAGATCATGGTTATTTTCAGGCTGCTAACGATTCTGCTCGCCATTGCGCTGAGTATCTGGTCTTCGTATAGTCAGGCAAGCACTCCGGCACTTACTCTTGAAGAAGCTAATCGTCTGGCTTCTCTACCACTCAAATGTACCCAGGTGGAGTATCCCAATAAACTCAATCAGGTGCTGGATGGTGACGAATATCTGAAATCACCCAAAGCACTGCACCCGGCCTTTTATGGTTGTTTTGACTGGCACTCTAGCGTGCATGGTCATTGGATGATGGTCAATCTGCTGCGTAATTTTCCGGATCTTGCTGAAAGAGAAGCCATTAAAGCAATCCTGAAAACCAATCTGACGGCAGAGAACATTGCAGTAGAAGTGGCTTTTTTTGCGACGCCCGGTAATAAAAACTACGAACGCACTTACGGCTGGGCGTGGTTACTAACGCTGGCAGCCGAACTGCACAACTGGCATGATCCGCTGGCCAGAAAGCTGGAGCAAAACCTTAAGCCATTAACTGAGCTGATGGTTAGTAAGTATGAAACCTTTTTACCGAAACTTATCTATCCTATTCGCACCGGTGAACACCCCAACACCGCATTCGGGCTTTCAATGGCGTATGACTTTGCCGTGGCAACAGATAACGATGCGCTGGCACAACTCATCAGAGCGCGTGCCTTGCACTGGTACCTTAGTGATAAGCAGTGTCCCCTTGCCTGGGAGCCTAACGGATTCGATTTTCTGTCGCCCTGTTTTGAAGAGTTAAACCTAATGCGCAAGGTACTACCCGGGGAGCAGTTCAAAAGCTGGGCTGGTGATTTTATACCAGAACTGATTAATCAGACATTTACTCTGGAGCCTGCCCGTGTGAGCGATCGCACTGATGGAAAACTGGTTCATCTGGACGGGCTCAATTTCAGCCGGGCCTGGTCGTTGTATGGGGTTGCCAAAGCGTTTCCTGCGGAATACGGTCATCTGCAAGCTATTGGCGATGCGCACGTTAATGCGGCATTACCGACTATTGTAGATAACCACTATGAAGGAACGCACTGGCTAGGTAGCTTTGCCATGTATGCACTGCTTAGTCGCCAGGGGCTCTGACGGCATGCACCGGCTGGGAGCGAGCCCCAGTCACAGGGTTGATGCCAGCGCTATTCCTCAAGCTCAAAGAAAAATGACAGAGTAGCCCTTCGATGGAAGTGCAAAGAAACACCACTAATGATGATTTTTGTCAAAAAATCGGCGAACGGGCAGCCCCCCGAGATTGTATACCGGCCCTATTATTTCTTTGCTAACCATCGAAAAGGAGCTTCTTGCCTACCAGATTAACCAATTTGGTGCGATGAAGCATATTGTGCTTTATTGTGGTGCTTTGTAAGGCATACTTTTGGTGAAATTGGCTGGATATATTTATAAAGTTCCAATATTTCAGTTATTTATAAATTATACTAAAGTTGGCCTGTTGATTGCTATAACCAAGCGACGCTGTAATTAGGCAAAACAAAAATTCAAAAGGTTGCACCTAACGCACCATCTAATTGCTCGTTGTTTCCAGGGAGAGGCACCCTGTCCACAGACAGGGTGCTATTCTGTTAGTCTTTTGCCGGCTTCACGACTTTTTCTGAATCCAGCACCTCAGCTTCCACCAAACTGACCAGCTTACTGCCAGCGCGCGGAATGGTTTCATCTGAACTAAGCAAAACATGCATGCGGTTATTTTCGTTGATGTACATCAGTGGGGTAGCAGCATCACCGTACTTTTCCATATAGTCCTTAAAAGTGAACTCAGGTGTAAGCGCCGTGGTTTTTATTTGCGCACCACGACTAACCGCACTGGCCAGGTACCCGTAGGTAATGCCTTCAGCAAATAACGACAGTTTTTTAGCATAATCCCTGGAAACCTGATGGCTAGGCCGGGTTGCGAGTTCATTGTTGGTCAGGCCCCAGACCTTATCCTTACCCAACGTGTACTCAAAATGATAACCAATCATAGGATTTAGCTGTTTATAGGGCGATAACAGCAGTACCGTACCTATGGTGTTTAAATCCAGATGGATGGCGGCATGCTCAGACGTAGGATTACCAAAATACACTGGGATATCCTGCATTCTGGCCGCGCGGATAGCATCCCAGTTGGTATCGGCTACCCGTACCGGCACCTTATGTTTAATCAGCTCTTTGGCCAGCATGCGACTGAATTCGCTGGCACCAAACAGCAGAAAGCCATTGGGTACCGGAGCGCGCACCTTAAGCAGTGCCGCTACGGGCTTAGCCGTAAGGCCCTGTAACACCACGGTGGCAATGATCACCAGGAAAACCAGTGGCACGATGATTTCTACCTGGGCATAGCCGAGTTGTTCCAGTTTAAGTGAAAACAAAGCTGACACAGCCGCGGCAACGATACCTCGTGGAGCCAGCCAGCTCAGCAAAGCCAGTTCGCGCAGGTTAAGTCCGGTACCGATGGATGAGACAAACACTGCCAGCGGACGGGCAATGAAAATGATCGAGAATAAAACGACCGCTGCTGCCCACCCTACATCAGCCACGGCGCCTAAATCGAGACGGGTAGCGAGTAATATAAACAGCCCGGAAATAAGCAATACACTGAGTGTTTCCTTGAACTCAAGGATGTCCTCAACGTCCACATCCCGCATGTTCGCCATCATGACGCCTATCACGGTAACAGTTAGTAGCCCGGACTCGTGAGCAAAATAATTGGAACCGGCAAAGGCTGCCAGGATGATGGTTAGGACCGCTGTATTGCGTAAGTAGTGGGGAACCAGATTGTGGCGCAGAGTGATCCCCAGGAAGTAGCCCACTGCCATACCCAGGCCGAGCCCGATACCGATCGTTTTACCAAAAGCGACCAGGGTGTGAGACACGGCGCTCTGCGACGAAATGATATATTCGTAAACTAACACCGCCAGTAATGCACCTATGGGATCAATAATGATCCCTTCCCAGCGAAGTATATTGCCAAGGTTTGTCTGGGGGCGTACGGTTCGAAGCATAGGCACAATAACGGTGGGCCCGGTTACGGTGACGATGGCTCCGAATAAAAACGATAGCTGCCAGCTAATGTCCAGCGCATAGTGGGCCACAGTGGCGGCGATGATCCAGGTGACCAGAACCCCGATGCTACAGAGGTTTCTGACCATGTTACCGTGCCCGGCAATGTCACTGTATTTAAGGGTCAACGCCCCTTCGAACAGAATAATGGCGACCGATAGCGATACTACCGGAAAGAGTAAATCACCAAACAGGGCGTCTGCATCTAATACATTAAAAACCGGACCAACCAGAATACCCACGACTAACAGAGGCAAAATGGCCGGTAAACGGATCTTGTAAGCTAAATACTGACAACTGATTGAAAGCAGGCCGACGGCGACCAGAGCAATAGTTGGATCTGACACTCAAAGAGTCCTTATTATTGTTTGGCTGTTACCTTAAACAACAGCAATTAGATTCCTACCAGATGTTATACACCAGAATTGTATCATGTGTTCACTTTCCGCTCTGGAAACGGTCTAAATGATACAGGTATAATTATGTCGAAGTTTTTTACAAATATGATGACAATGTTGACTTCGACTTTTATAAATCAATGATCTTGAGCCACTTTTTTCAATGGAATGATTATTGCATTTTTTCTTTTATAACAACGCATTACCGTAGTAAAAAAATGAAAAGACAGAACAGAAAAACGTGGTCAGCCCTGATAGCCGCCGTTATGCTCGGGTTTGGTTTATTCACTGTTACGTCCCCTGCTAATGCGGCCCTTATTAAAACCGATATTGTTATGCTGGTGGATGAAAGTGGTTCAATGAGCACTATCCACAATAACCTTCGTGACAGCATAGGTACCTTTGCCAGTATTTTGCAAAACGGTGGGCTGGACGCTCAGTTTGCACTAATAGGCTACGGCTTTGCAGGTGACAGCATCCGTCTCCTGTCTGATTTCGTTGATGCGGCAGGCTTTGCCAGTGCCATGGCGGGGATCACACCTGTAGGCGCCGATGAACCCGCTTATGATGCCACGGCTTACGCGCTGGAAGCGCTGCCTTCAGAACAGCCAGGGCTCAGTTACCGCGACGATGCGGTGAAAAACCTGATTTTGTTTGCCGACGAAGCCAGCAACAGCGACAACTATTTCGATGCCGACTCACTGGATGGCGTGCTAAAAGACAACTCTGCGTTATTTAATGTGGTACTGGGCGGTGACTTCAGCGAGTTGATTGACTTAGCGCTGAATAATGGCGGTAATAGCTTCGATTTAAACGAGTTGAATACCACCGTTCAGAGTGAAATCGATGATTTCGTCACTAATTTCGCCGAAGTGAAATTACAGGAAACCGTGGATTTTTGTGACCAAAACCCGGATCACACTGCCTGTACAGACAGTGAACCGGTTCCGGCGCCAGCCGGCATTGCATTGCTTTCTCTGGGTTTGCTGCTCCTGACTCGCAGAAAGTTCGGCTAAACCTCATAAGGGAAGCTGATATACCCGGCAGGCAAAATCGCTGTTTGCCGGGTGAGTACAAATCGCCAGTCTTATTAGCGGCAACAAATGGAACGTTTCACCGCGTTAATTGAGTTATGAAAAATTCTTCTTTTATAGCAGGTGCTGGTAAGGCATTTGCAATCAGCCTGTTATTGCTCCCTGCCGCTTGCAGCAGCACGGATTCTGGTAACGACAGTGGTATCGAAGTGCTCGAAGACATTGTTTTAGACGAACAGTTAGTGGAAACCTCGGGCTTATATTGTGATGCCAACTATATTTACACTATCAATGATTCGGGCAACAGCCCCGATTTATTTACTCTGGATACTTCCGGCACGATTGTAAAAAGTGAGAAATTGCCGCGCAAGAATACAGACTGGGAGTCGGTAACGGCAGACAGCGAGTTTTTCTACATTGGTGATTTTGGTAACAATGCCGGTAAACGCAGTGATCTGGCAGTGTTAAAGGTCAGCAGGGCAGACACGGGCGATATTACACCTTTGCCGGTCAACTATGAAAACTATGATATCGCCAAAAACGAGTACTACGCGCACGACTATGATGCAGAAGCCATGGTCTCCCGGGGCGACCAGTTGGTGCTGTTTTCCAAGAGCTGGCTAACGCGTGTGGTAAAAGTGTATTTGCTCGACAAAGGCCAGACAACCCCGCTTTTATCGCCGGTAGCTGAGGTATCAGGGATCCCAGGAGTGGTGACTGGCGCTGACTTTGACACACAAAATAACCGCTATGTGATTGTTGGCTATACCAGTAATGCACTGGGTATGTTCAAGCCGTTTATTGCCACCCTGACAGCGGAGTTTGACTTAATCAGTACCTATAAGCTTAACGGCTATGGGCAGGTAGAAGGCCTCTGTGTTCGCGAAAATAATACAATCTGGCTGACTCAGGAAAGCTCACCACTCAGTGCTGCAAAGCTTATTAAGGTGAAGCTGCCCGAGTAACCGGGAGCAGAAACAAAAAGGCCAGCCTTGCGGCTGGCCTTTGTTATATTAACCGCTTAGGTTATTTATCCTGCTCTGATGTTACCGGAAAGCCACGGTCACGCATCAGTGCTTCAACGTTAGCATCACGACCACGGAACATGCGATAGGCCTCGGCCGGATCCATAGCATTGCGTACCGAGAACAAGTACTTCACTAACTTGGCTGACACTTCTTCATCGTAAAAGCCGCCCGGCGCTTCTTCAAATGCTTCTGCTGCATCCGCGGTTAATACTTCTGCCCACATATAGCCATAGTAACCCGCTGAATAGCCCTCACCAGAGAAAACATGGCCAAAGTGAGGAGTACGGTGACGCATCACGATTTCTTCAGGCATTCCCAGTGCTTTGAGTTGTTCACGCTCAAAACTGTCTGGTTCGATATTGGCAGGATCTGTGGTGTGATAGAGCAGATCCATGATGGCTGATGCCATATATTCAGTGGTTTTGAACCCTTCATTAAAGGTTGATGCCTTCTTGATTTTAGCAATCAGGCTGTCAGGTATGGGTTCGCCGGTTTCATAATGTACCAGGTACTCATCAATGACTTCATCAGTGGTCAGCCAGCGCTCCAGTAACTGCGACTGGAACTCAGTGTAATCTCTGACGCCAGAGTGTGAAGTGGGGAATTTAACGTTTGCCGACAGGAAGTGCAGCGCGTGGCCAAACTCATGGAAGTATGTCTCAGCGTCATCCCAGGAAATCAGCGTTGGCTCTCCTTCCGGTCCTTTCACAAAGTTGGAGTTGTTAGATGACAGAACGTTCTTGTCACCATCAAAGGTGGTGTGTCGCCGGTACGTGGTTGCCCAGGCGCCGGAGCGTTTACCCTGACGAGCGAACGGATCCAGATACCACAGGCCAACCAGTTCACCGGAATTCTTATCGGCTACTTCCCATACTTTTACATCTGGATGGAATACCGGTACCGTGCCCGCCGGAACCGGTTTAAAGTCAAAATTGAACAGGCGTCCGGCCACATAAAACATGGCTTCGCGCAGTTTATCCAGTTGCAGGTATTGTTTCACCTCATTGGAATCGAGGTCGTATTTCGCGAGACGAACTTTTTCGGCGTAAAAACGATAATCCCAGGGTTTAATTTCGATGTCCGCACCTTCGGCATCGGCGATGGCCTGCATGTCGGCCACTTCTTCCTTTACCCGGGCCAATGCAGCTGGCCAGACTTTCATCATCAGCGCCATGGCATTTTCAGGGTTCTTCGCCATGCGGTCTTCAAGGCGCCACTGAGCATAGTTATTGTAACCGAGCAACTGAACGCGTTCATGGCGCAAGGTAAGAATTTGTTTGATGATGTCGTTGTTATCAAACTCGTCACCGTTATCGCCACGGTCGTAGTAGGTGCGCCATACTTTTTCGCGTAAATCCCGTTGTGTTGAATAGGTCAGGAAAGGATCCATTGATGAGCGCGTATTGGTAATGGCATACATGCCTTCCTTACCACGTTCTGCGGCAGCAGCTGCTGCGGCTTTAACAAAGCTTTCCGGCAAACCGTCGAGTTGCTCTGCCGTAATATAGGTGACGTAATTTTCTTCATCTGCCAGCACGTTATTGGGAAAACGGGTATGCAGGCTTGCCAGCTCTTTATTGATCTCGGCGTAACGAGCCTTGGCTTCGCCTTTCAGCGTCGCTCCATTGCGGGCAAAACTGTTATAGATAAGCCACGTGATGCGTTGCTCTTCGTCAGTAAGAGACTTCAGTTCGTCACTTTCATAAACCGCCTTAATGCGCTCAAAAAGCTTAGTGTTCTGATTGATTTTGGAGCGGTAGGCTGACAGCTTAGGTGATAACTCCCGCTGTAGTTCACGAAACTCGGGGCTGGATACATTAGAGCTCCAGATTCCATAATAGGTATAGACCCGGCCAATGGTGTCGCCAGCCTTTTCATAAGCCACAATCGTATTGGCAAAGTCAGGCGCTTCGGAATTATTGGCGATAGCATCAATTTCGGCCAGGTGTTCAGCCATAGCGGCTTCCATGGCTGGCATCAGATCGGCCAGTTGCATATCTTCAAATGCTGGTACGCCACCATAGGGGCCTTTAAAAGGTTGCAACAAGGTGTTTTCAACTGTCTGGTTTGCTGCTTCGGCAGCGCCGGAGGCGGTATTTTCGTTGCTCGATGGTGCTTCAGAGCAGCCCGCCAGTGCCAACACTATGGCTGTGGCAGTGAGCGTCTTTTTTATTGTAAGCATAGAGTTCCTGTCATTTTGTTATTGTAGAATTATATATTTTGGTGCTTTGGCACTCGGGCGTGCAACCGGCAGGCGTTGTATGGCACGCTGCCAGCGACAAAAGGACTAAGCGAATACCACGGTTTTGTTGTGGTGAATGATGACCCGGTCTTCGAGGTGGTTACGCACACCGGTAGCCAGCGCATTAACTTCACAGTCTTTACCTTTACGTACCATGTCGGCAGCTGTATCACTGTGGCTGATGCGTTTAACACTTTGCTCAATAATCGGGCCTTCATCGAGGTCACGGGTAACATAGTGGCAGGTTGCACCAATGAGCTTTACGCCGCGATCATAGGCTTGCTGATAGGGCTTTGCTCCGGCAAAGGAGGGCAGAAAGCTGTGATGAATGTTAATCGCTCTGCCGGCTAGCTTTGAGCACAGATTGTCCGGCAGAATTTGCATAAAACGTGCTAGTACCGTGAGGTCGATGGCATATTCATCCAGAAGTACTTCAATTTGTTTAAATGCGTTTTCTTTCCCAAGGGTCTTAAAGTCTACCCAGTGAAAAGGCACTTTGTACCAGTCAGCAAACTGCTTCATTTGCGGATGGTTACCAATAATGCAGGGAATATCGCAATGTAATTCGCCGGTATGCCAGCGATGCAAAATATCCACCAGACAATGGGATTCAACACTACTGAGCAGTGCTACTCGCTGGCGCTTGGATGAATCAGTTACTTTCCACTGCATCTGGAACTCATTCGCCAGCGGGGTAAATTCTTCAATAAAACGATCATAAGAGAGCGTTAATGAGTCGGTGCTGATTTCGTGGCGCATAAAAAACCGACCAGTCTGAACGTCGGTATGATGGCTGGCTTCGAGGATTGACGCATCATGGTCAGCCAGAAACTGGGATACGCGTGCAACCAGGCCAACCTGGTCGGGGCAATCGATAATAAGTCTGAAAGTTTGGTGCATGTTACTGGTGTTCTCTAAAGTGATGTGTCTTTTTACCGAGCCGCGACAGTGCTGTAAAGAGGCAAAGGTTAAAAATTCCCGCGCAGCAATTTTTCCCGCACTGAGTTGGTGTTACGCAGCGGCCAGCTTTGGCGGATGGGGTATGTTACACCAGATTGGGTAGAGACAGACTCAAATAAATGGAACCGACTAAACTGGCAGACAACTGACGGCGGGAAAAGTGGAGGAGGAAAGTCAGCTTTAACGTTGCGGATCATCGTAACATGAGGCTGGTAGTCACGCTTCTCGACGGCGATGTCAGCCTGACGGGCGGCGGCCGTTGCTTTTGCGGCCAGTTCTGACAACGGTTCTGGAACCTGTTCGGGGCCCACATAGAAAATCTTCGGCCCCGACCAAAAGCCGGTTGTATCGAGCGACAACTCAAAGGGTTGCGATGTCACCTCAGCGAGGCGCTCGGTCACCGCTTCTAATTGACGTGGAGTGACAGACCCTAAAAAACACAGGGTAATATGAAAGTTAGCTGCCGGCACAGGGCGCGGCTGGCGTACCGGCGCTTTGGTATTCAGCGGCATTTTGACTCGTGGAAGTTCCGGCAGGCTTTTCTCCCGCCAGTTGTCTAAGGCCAGTTTGTTTGCCGGTGATAAATCCAATCCAATAAAATAACGCATGTTACGTCCGGGCCTGATAAGCTCAATGGCTAGCTATGTTGGCAGTTTATCCGGCGCAGAACAAGACAGGTTTATGTCTTAACCGGCCATGGCTATACTGCCTCTTTTTATTCTAGTGTAGTACAAATAGTTAAAGAACAACTATTCTTTAGCACGTTGCCGAACTTAATCTGATGTCCAAACGTTTACCTGTAGAAAGCATAATACCTGATTTACTTACCGCTCTGGATACCACTGATGTGTTGCTCAGCGCGCCGCCCGGTGCCGGTAAATCCACCGCTGTACCCATGGCCTTGTTGCGGTCAACCTCCGCCAGGATTTTGCTATTACAACCCCGCCGTGTGGTAGTGAAGCAACTGGCGGGCTACCTGGCACGGCAGTTAGGCGAGGAGGTGGGCGAGACAGTTGGCTATCGTATTCGCGGCGAGCAGAAAACCAGTGCGGCCACCCGTCTGGAAATTATTACCGAAGGGATCCTCACCCGTAGGTTGCAGCAGGATCCGGAACTGGCCGGCGTGGATATTGTGTTGTTTGATGAATTTCATGAGCGCAGCCTGCACAGCGACTTCAGTCTGGCGCTCGCCACTGAGGTACGACAAACCCTGCGTGATGACCTGCGCCTGGTAGTGATGTCGGCAACGCTGGATGTTACTCCTCTGCGTAAACTGTTACCGGAAGCAGCTGTATTATCCAGCCAGGGGCGCCGCTTCGACGTGGAAGAAGTGTATGTGGGCGAGTGTCATCTTTCGCAATTAAGCCCGCGTATTGGCGGCCTGATTACCGAGGTGCTCACTAAAGAATGTGGCGACATACTGGTGTTTTTACCTACCGTAAAACACATTAATCAGGTGCTGGGTTCTTTGTCTGGTATAGAGAGCAAAGAAGTGGCAGTCCTACCTCTTCATGGTGCTTTGCCACTTCAGCAACAGCAATTAGCTCTTAGGCCTCATGTAGAGGGTTTAAGAAAAGTCATACTGGCTACTAATATTGCAGAAACCAGCTTAACTATTGAAGGTATTCGACTGGTTATTGATAGCGGCCGGGAGCAGGTCGCTCAGTTTCATCCGACAACCGGCATGACCGAGCTGTCATTAAAAATGATTTCACAGGCATCAGCTGAGCAACGTAAAGGTCGTGCGGGCCGGGTACAGGAGGGCACATGCTACCGGCTTTGGAGTAAAGAAGCTCATAGCCGACTGGCAGAGTTCGCTCTACCCGCCATACGCACTGAAGACATAACGTCTCTGGTGCTACACAGTGCCGATTGGGGCACTTCTCTTGATGCCCTGCCGCTGTTGGACAAGCCGAGTGAAGCGCAATTAAATGCCGCAACGCAGACGCTGCAGGAACTCCGATTACTGGATACTAACGGGCGGATTACGCCACTTGGTAAGGACAGTCTTAAACTACCGGTCGATGCGAAATTCGCCAGTATGCTGTTACAGCTCAAAGAGGAAGCTGAATTAACGGATGAGCAAACACTGCTGACAGCCGGTTGCGTGGTAACTGCTCTGGCCGAAGAAGCTCCCCGAACGGAATACTGGCTGGTGAGTGATGTTCTTCGCTCCATACCTTCTCCGGTCAGACAATCGGTAAGCCGTCAGGCGTCGAGGTATGCTCGTTTGCTAGGCAGCGACGCCAAAATAGACTCCAGGCTGAATGTGCCGGAACAATACCTTGGCCTGGCAATAAGTCTGGCGAGGCCTAGCTGGATTGCCCGGGCGCGCAACTTACAGGAATTTAAGCTGGCCATGGGGACCGGTGCAGAACTGGTTCAGCCGGCGGCAACAGAATATCCCTGGCTGGCGGTATTAGCAGGCCAACGCAAAGGCGCTAATTTACTGATCCGCTTAGCTCAGCCAATCGAAGAGCCGCTTATTCATGAGCGCTTTGCGGATTCTGTCTCGTTACAGCAGGTTGCCTTTTACGACGCTCAAAGCGACACAATGAAGGCCGAAGAGCGGCGTTACTTTAAGCAAATTCTGCTGTCTCGCCAACCGCTGGCTAAGCTGGGCGAAGCTCAGCGAATTCAATGCTGGCAAGACTGGTTAGGCGAAAAAGACATTAAAGACTGGCCATTCTTTAATGAGCTTGAAGAGACTTTAAACCGGCTTAATATGGCGCGAACACATAATCTTGTGGCCAGCGGTTTTGATGGCGATTCGCCCTGGCCGGAGGTGTCGACAAGCTGGTTACTCGGGCAGGAGGTGGTGCATGCCGTATTAGGGCGATGCGCGTCACTTAGCCAGCTTAAAAAAGCGCACTGGGCGGAGGTACTACTGCAAACATTGAGCTGGCCTCAGCGTCAGGTCGTTGAGCAACAATTGCCCGCGAGCCTTAAAGTGCCCAGCGGCACAACACGACGCTTGCGTTATGAAAGCGAATCGCGGGTAGTGTTGTCAGTCAAAATGCAGGAAATTTATGGCAGTGCTGCACCAGTGACCGTTGCTCAGGGTCGCCAGATGGTTACGGTAGAGTTGTTATCACCGGCTGGCCGACCGATTCAGACTACCAATGATTTACCGCGCTTCTGGCAGGGTAGTTATGCTGAAGTGAGAAAAGAGATGAAAGGCCGTTATCCCAAACATTACTGGCCTGAAGATCCGACCACTGCAATTCCTTCTGTTAAAACAACGAAGAATAAGTAACTGAATACTATTATTAAAATGTCATATAGACCGAATAGGCTATTGACTTGGAGCATAGTTTATAGACCAACGTCTGATTTTCACGGTGGAATATTCAAGCTATAGATGATTATATAGTAATCAGTTGTACGTTGAGCAATATCAAACAAGAAGGAAATAGCATGAGCAGAGTAGCACTCGTTACAGGTGGAACACGCGGTATTGGTGAAGCAATCTGTACGACACTGAAAAGTGCGGGTTATACCGTAGTGGCTAACTATGGCGGAAACGACCAGGCGGCACAGGAATTTACCGAGCGAACAGGTATCGCGGCGATGAAATTTGACGTGTCAGATTTCGAAAAAACCAAAGCTGCCATAGAACAAATCGAGTCGGATTTTGGCCCCGTAGATGTGCTGATCAATAACGCCGGTATCACGCGCGACGGTACCATGCACCGTATGACGTTTGAACAGTGGAACGCGGTTATCCAAACTAACCTGGCTTCGTGTTTTAACACATGCCGGGCGGTTATCGAGGGGATGCGCGAGCGTTCATTTGGCCGTATCGTAAACATTGGTTCAATCAATGGCCAGGCGGGTCAGTATGGTCAGGTGAACTACGCGGCGGCAAAATCCGGGATCCACGGTTTCACTAAAGCGCTGGCTCAGGAAGGTGCTGCTAAAGGTATCACCGTAAATGCTATTGCTCCAGGCTACATTGATACTGATATGGTACGAGCAGTACCAGAAGACGTACTGAAGAAAATTGTTGCGAAAATCCCGGTTGGCCGTTTAGGTAAGCCAGAAGACATCGCTGATGGTGTGTTGTTCCTGATTAAAGATGAGTCGAGCTTTATCACAGGCTCAACGCTGTCTATTAACGGCGGTCAGCACATGTACTAAACCGAAAAAGCCGGACATGCTTTGATTAGAAAGCGCTGTCCGGCTCTTTTCATTCAATACAATTAAGAGGTGGGAGTAACTTCTATTCCCAGTGCCTGCATGACGGCCAGCGAAGGAAAACCATCGGCAATCATGTCACTACGGCGTTGAAATTCGCGGATCCCCTCGCGGGTCGCCGGGCCTAAAATACCGTCTGCACCACCCACATCAATACCTTTCTGATTGAGCTGTTCCTGCATAGCTTTGATATCGTCGCGACGATAATTCGGTAAAGGCGGCAGGGATGCAACCAGTTCACCGTCGCCGGCAATTCTGTCTGCCAGTCGACCTACTGCAATGGCATAAAACTCTGAATTGTTCCAGCGCATGATCACTCTGAAATTAGGGTAGGCGAGAAAGGTTGGCCCCTCATGACCGGCGGGCATAACTAAATAAGCGTTCATATCGCTGCTACCCAGGGCATCACCGTTGGCCCGGGTTATTCCGAGTTTATTCCATTCGGAAACGGTTCGGCGCTTGGAGTAACCTAACAGCGAGTAATCAAATCCGTCTGGCAGAGTAACTTCCCGACCCCAGCGGAAACCGGGCTGCCAGCCTAGCTGAGACAAAAAGTTGGCGGCTGATGTTAAGGCGTCCGCTTCGCTGTCCCAAAGATTAATTTGTCCGTCGCCGTCGCCGTCTATGGCGTAGTTGGCATAGGCAGATGGCATAAACTGGGTATGCCCCATGGCTCCCGCCCAGGAACCTACCATTTTTTCCTGCTCCAGAGACTGTGCTTCCAGTAACTTAACGGCCGTTAATAATTCGCGGGTGAAAAACGTGCTGCGACGCGGATCGCAGGCCAGGGTAGCCAATGAATCCAGTACCGGCATCTTACCTTTGTAGCCACCAAAATTGGTTTCCAGGCCCCAAAATGCCAGTAGGTACTGTGCCGGAATGCCGTATTGTTTTACAAGGTCCTGCAACAATACTTTGTGTTCGCCGGCAAGCTGACGCCCTTTGTTGATTCGCCAGTCATTAACCCTTTTGCTGAAATAGCCGGGAAAGGTTTGCACAAACTCCGGCTGACTCCGATCCAGTTCAATCACTCGAGGCTGATAGTTAATATTGGCAAATACCTGCTCTGCAATGGCTGGCGTAATACCGGCTTCTATAGCTGACTGTTGCAGGCTTTGTTTACAGACGTTAAAGGTCTGCACCGGATCGTCATTCGTAGTGGGTTGTTCTTCGTCATTTTGCTGAGCATAGGCTAAAGGTTGAAAACTCAACGCAGCCAGTGACAACATAAAACAGGAGGTTAACCGTGGGAACAACCGCTGACCTTTAGCGGCTGTGCAGCGGGGAACAAAGCGCATAGAATTCTCCCTGAAATTAAGTGCACCCATGCTAACCTAAGTTGCTAGCATGGGCGAGATAACGTCAGGCAAATTTATGAATAAAATCGGTGATTAGCGGACGAATATGTTTGCGGAACTGAGAGCCACTAAAAATACCGTAGTGACCAGCGCCCTGCTGGACGTGATGCTTGCGTTTGGATTTAGGAATGCTTTTGCATAACTGCTGAGCAGCTTCCGTTTGACCCAGGCCACAAATATCGTCATTAGCACCTTCAACCGTCAATAAAGGCGTGTTGTCGATGGCTTCGAAGTTAACCGGGTGTCCTTTGTAAGTAATGGCGCCGCGGGCAACTTCGTTGTTTTTGAAAACCCGTTCAATGGTTTCCAGGTAAAACTCTGCCGGCATATCCAGCACGGCCAGATATTCATCGTAGAATGCCCGGAAACGGTCGGCATCTTCTTCCTCACCCATAAACAGGTTCTGGTAGAAATCGATATATTTTTGCATGTGTGATTTGTGGTTCATGCTAATGAAACCACCGAGCTGCATAAAGCCGGGATAGACCTTGCGACCTTCACCGGGATAGCCATGAGGCACACTCATGATGGCCACATTGCGAAACCATGACATGGGGTGTTTCTTGGAAAACTCGTTTACCCGGGTTGGGTTTTTACTGGTATCGATTGGACCCGCCATCAGCGTCAGAGAATGCGGCGTACCCGGATTCTTCTGTTCTGCCATAACTGCGGTGGCGATCAGAGCCTGAACCGTGGGCTGACAAATAGCCATTAAATGCGTATTAGGCCCCAGATACTCCATAAAGTTAATCAGGTACTCAACATAACAGTCAAAACTAAATGGCCCCTCTGACAGAGGCACTTCACGGGCATCCGCCCAGTCAGTGATGTAGACCTCATGATCTGGCAACAATGCTTCTACCGTACCTTTCAGTAAGGTTGCAAAGTGGCCGGAGAGTGGTGCAACAAGCAATACTTTATGGTCGTCGTGCACACCTACGCGATTAAAGTGAATCAGATCGCAGAAAGGTTTTGCCACTGCGACTTCTTCCTTAACGGCGTGGTACTTGCCATCAATGGTGATCTCATCGATATTAAAGCCAACTTTTTCGTAGCGGCGGGTAAGTCGCATGGCGGTCTCAAGACTCGCCCGGCTGACCCGGCCCGGAATAGTATGGGAAAATGGATTCGACGGGTGGCTGGCAATATCGTTTAGCAGACTAAACCCTTCATGCATGATTTGCGCACCGCGAGCCATGTAGTCGTATGCTTGGTAATTCATTGTGTCACTCCCGGAGGTACTACTTTTGAGTGATAAGTGGACCAGCAAAAAATACCTTGGTTCCACAAATGTCAAAATAATGTAATACAAATATCAAAAAAGGGCCATTAAGTATAACAGCCCTTTTTCTGGGCCCGCATAACACTTTTGTCCAATATTTAGCGCAAGTGTTGCGGGCATTTTTAGCCTGGCGGAGTCTTACTTAGCAGTAAACTTAGTAGAAAACTCTTCGCTCATGCCTTTCATCATTTCGCCCGCTTTTTGCTGGGTTTCAGTGATCAGCGTGTAGCTGCTTTTGGCTGACTCAGTCATTTTTTCCTGCAGGCTTTCTAAATACGCTTTTTGCGCTTCAGCAAGGCTCATCAGGTCTTTTTGCTGGCTGGCAGTCTCAACAAAAGACATACCGTCAGACATCAGGGTAGAAAACAGAGAATTTTGCTTTTCAGCTAATTCCTGCATTGTGTTCATGTTCAAAGTCGCAAGTTCAGTTACTGGCTTCATTGCAGTTTGAAATTTTTCAGTCATTTGCTCTAGCATTAGTCTCTCCTTAAAGAGTCGTTAATTAATTAGTTGATTTGGTTTCGGCCGCTTTAGTTGCTGGCTTTTTAGCTGTCGAAGTTGTTCTGCGAGTACGCGTTGTTTTCTTAGCAGCAGGCTTGCTTGCCGGCTTAGCTTCAGCTTCAGCTGGCTTCGCCGCTGCGGTAACTTCCTTTGCCGGGGCTGGCTCCTCTTTAGGCGCTGGCGCCGGAGTTGGAGCGGCCTTTGCGGCAGGCTTAGGCGCCGCTTTCTTGGCTGGCTCTTTTGCCGGTGCGGCCTTAGCTGCTGGTTTCTCAACAGCCTTGGTGACTTCTTTTGTTACTTCCTTGGCGACTTCAGCCGTATCTTCAATCGAAGACTTCACCACGCCCTTCATGTCGGACTGTAAATGGCTAAGCGTTGAATAAGCGCCCTTAGAGGCAACGGCCAAACGGTCGCGCATTGCTTCTGCAAACTCAGAATTGGCGGCAAAAACACCTTTTGCTTCGGTTTGAACCGATACGGTCTCGAGATATTTCACACTATCGCTCAGTAAACCGGTAAACAGTTCGGTTTGATTTTGCGATAAGTCTTCCAGCATTTTTGCATTCACAGCCATCCATGAATTCACCGGCTTAGAAGACTTTTTGAGTTGTTCTGAAAATTTGCCAAACATATAACACTCCCGTTCGAAGTTTATACTTGCTGCGTTGCAGCATTCGTTGGTTATATATTAGACAGTAGAGGTCGGAATGGTCAAGAGGTATTTTGTTGCAATGCAGCAAAACGACTAGAACAATATAGAATAACTATACAACTTTTTATGCTGCAGTGCAGCAAGTGGCTATTTTTTCTGATCTTTTGTCGATTTGGTCCAGGCGTCGATATTCTGTTCCATGATTTTACTGAACATACCCAGCGGGCTGGTATCTACCATATTCTTCATCATACCCTGCAAACTGTCCTGTTGTTCCATAAAGTTAATCAGGCTTTGTTCCAGGTATTCGCGCAGGAATAACTGCATATCTGAATCGTAGAAACGAATGAGTTGCTTAAGGAGTTTGTTGGTCAGCAGCGACTGATGTTCATTGGTTTCAGATTCACTGATGATTTGTAACAGAATCGTTTTGGTCACATCGTCGCCGGATTTCGAGTCGACAACGTTAAAGTCGGTACGCTCGTTAACCAGGGTTTTAATGTAATCCATGTTCACATACTGACTGCGTGAGGTGTCATAAAGTCTGCGATTTGGATATTTCTTGATAGTAACCATTGGAACCTGTACTTGTCGTGATTGAACATGAGTGAGCAGCGTTCTCAGCTGCTTATCGTTGCTGGTAGCAGATGTCGAACAGCCGGTTTACCAGCGTCAAAATCAGGTGTACAGAGGTCTGAAATATCAACATTCGGCCCGGATATAAGCGGCGGATGGTTCAGCAAACTCTGTCAGCTATCCTGCAATGTAGCGCAGAACAGGCCGACAGAGCAAATATCGGTCGGATGATCCTTAGCCCAGACGTCGCTTAACGTAGCTGCCCGGGGCTTCCTCAATAACAGGGTAAGACTTGTGTTTACCCGGTTTCGGAGCCGTAACCTGTTTATCATCGTGGGACTGTAACCAGTTATACCAGTCCGGCCACCAGGAGCCTTCGTGCTGGGTGGCACCATCAAACCAGGCCGCCGCATCTTCCGGCAGGTCTTCGTTTATCCAGTGCGGATACTTGCCTTTGGCCGGCGGATTGATCACGCCGGCTAAGTGTCCTGAGCCAGCCAGCACAAAGCGGGTATCTCCCCCTACCAGCTGCGTGCCTTTGTAGGCAGCTTGCCAAAGCACAATGTGATCGGCAATCGTCGCCAGGAAATATACCGGCACGTCGATATTGCCTAAATCAATTGGCACGCCGTCAATCACCATGCCCCCTGGCTCGCGCAATTTGTTTTCCCAGTACATAGTCCGAACATACTGTTTGAAGCAGGCCGAGGTGATGTTGGTCGCATCACTGTTCCAGAACAGAATATCGAAAGCTGCCGGATCCTCACCTTTTAAGTAATTATTAATAAAGTACGACCAGAACAGGTTGTTCTCGCGCAACAGACTGAAACTTAAACCGAGTATACGGCCATCGTAGACCCCCTTAATGTCAGCGTTTTGCTCCATGGCGTTGAGGCTTTCTTCAGTCAGATAGTTACCGATTTCGCCTGGTTCACTGAAATCGGTCAGGGTAGTCAGCAGGGTAAGTGACTGAATACGTTTGTCGCCCTGAGCTCGCAGGTACGCCGAGGTAACGGCTGACAATGTGCCGCCAACACAAAAACCGACCATGTTTACCTTCGGTTGCCTGGTTATATCGCAAACCACATCCAGTGCGGCCAGCGGCCCGAGCTTCATGTAGCGGACAAAGTCATAGTCGGCGAGCGTTTTATCCGGATTAACCCAGGAAATCATAAACACACTAAAGCCGTTTTCGAGCAAGCCTTTTACTGCCGACTTCTTTTCATCCAGATCGAGTATGTAATATTTATTGATAAACGGCGGCACAAATAAAATCGGCGGTGCGTAGGTTTTCGCTTTCTTGGGCGTATAGTGAATAAGCTGGATCAGTTCATTCTGATACACCACTTTGCCTTCGGTGGTCGCCAGGTTTTCGCCGAGTTCGAAGGCTGACATGTCGGTTTGGGTAATCTTGAACGCTTCAAGGGGGCTTTGCTCAAGATCGCGCATAAAATTCTCAATGCCTTTGAGCATGCTTTGCCCTTTGGACTTAAGGATTTCTTCACAAACGTCGGGGTTCGAAAACAAGTAGTTGGTTGGTGCGACCGAGTTAATGTACTGGCGGGTGTAGAATTTAACCTGCTCAGCCGACTTAGGATCGGCAAAGGTCATGGAGTCCATCATACCCTGCAGCATTTTGGAGTTAATCAGATAGGCTTGCTTTAAATAGTTAAATACCGGGTTTTCGTTCCAGTCGGAGTGGCTGAAACGCTTATCCCCCCGTTGTTCGTTTACCACTGCTTCGGCTTTTTCACCGAACATCGCTTTGGTTGCCTGTTGCCAGAGTTCGGTTTGCTGGCGCATGAACTCCATTTGGTTTTCAACCAGCCTGGATGTGTCTACCTCTACCTTATCGGCCAGTTTTGTGGTCAGTAGCTGTTGCAAGTGTTGCGGGTCGAACATCGCAGCAGCGTCATTCGAATCAGCCTGTCGGGTAAGAATTTTCTGTACCATGCTATTAAACTGCTCAGCATACTGGTTCAGCGTGTTCAGAATTTCCTGCTTATCCTGTTGCTCCACAAGTGCTCCTTGAAGTTGTTATTTTTTGCCTGACGCAGCGCCAGTGGCAATGCCTTCCATCATTTTCTGGTAGAAAGAAAAGGCCTGCTGACTGCCGTCAAGGTAGGGTTTTAGAAGGGTCATCATTGTTTCCTGGTTACCGTTTTGTAATTGTTCGGTAAACATAGCAATGGTGGCTTCATGGATTTTGGTCATGTCCGGCCAGCCTAAGAGTTCGCGAGCTTCTGACGGTGACAGATCGATATCGACGGTAATTTTCATGGTAAACTCCTTACTTTAGCCAGTATTATGGCTTTCCCATAGGCTGTTTGACTTACAGAGTAAAAAGCGAACAATCACTTGTCTAGTCTGATGAGCCTAAAGTTGCATAAAGGTAATTGATACAGCGCAAACAATCCTGCTGTATCCCTTGCCCGGTCTGAATGCCAGCAACCGGTCGTTCCCGCAAAGTATTTACAGGAAGTGTTGTGACATCAAAAAAAGCCGAACCTACTGCTAATCCTAACCGAAAACGTCGACTCTGGCGGTTTTTCTGGAAGCTATCTTTGATCCTGCTGGTGCTGTTTGGCGCCTATGTCATTTATCTGGATGCGCAGATAAAACACCATTTTTCGGGCAACAAGTGGCAGGTGCCTGCACAAATATATGCCCGGCCACTGCAACTGGAAACCGGTGAGGAAATTACCCGCAAGGAAGTACTCGATGAGTTGAAGCTGCTGGGATACCGGCGGGTGACTCAGATTCAGGGGAGTGGCGAATACAGTGTTGGCTCGGCAGCCATTAATATTTTTCGCCGGGCTTTCCATTTTCCTGACGGCTTTCAGCCGCTGCGCCAGTTAAGCATTCGCTGGAACGGTTCACGTATTGCTTCAATAACCGATTTACAGACCGACCAGCAGTTGCCACAGGTCAGACTCGAATCCTGGCTGGTGACCCGTCTCGCCAGCGGCAGTCAGGAAGATAGAATGCTGGTGACGCTGGAAGACTTACCGCCCTTACTGGTAAAAGCCCTGACCCTCACTGAAGACCGCGATTTCTATAGTCATCACGGGGTTGCACCATTATCGATCATTCGGGCGTTGCTGGCTAATATTGCGGCCGGACGCACGGTTCAGGGGGGCAGTACGCTTACCCAGCAACTGGTAAAAAATCTCTATCTTACCCGTGAGCGGTCGCTGGAACGGAAAATAAAAGAAGCATTAATGGCCATCATCATTGATGCCCGTTACAGCAAGGATAAGATTATTCAGGCCTACCTCAATGAAGTCTTCCTCGGCCAGAGTGGGGATATGGCGGTGCACGGGTTCGGTCTCGCCAGCTACTTCTATTTTGACCGTCCGGTGAATGAACTGGATGAAACGGAAATTGCCATGCTGGTGGGCATGATCAAAGGCCCTTCGTTTTATAATCCACGAAAGTATCCTGAACGGGCTGTGGAACGTCGCAATCTGGTATTACGCCTGTTACTTGAAGGCAACGAGTTAACCCCTCAACAATACGAGATGGCGGTGTCCAGGCCTGTGGGTATCGCCACCGGCGATAGTCTGGCAACCGGCAAGCACCCGGCATTTATGACCCAGGTGCGCAAAGAACTGCAAACTATTCTGGCTGATCCGAATATTCGTGAGTCAGGAGTAAAGGTGTTCACTACCCTGGATATTTATGCCCAGCGCCGAGCAGAGCAGGCGCTGACCAGTACACTTGACCGGTTACAGCCGGGCCGGGAGGCGCCCCTGGAAGGCGCTATGGTGGTATCGGATATCGGCAGCGGTGAAGTGCGGGCTCTGGTAGGCGGCCGCAATGTTAGCTTTGCCGGGTTTAACCGGGCGCTGGATGCGGTACGGCCGATCGGCTCTCTGGTAAAGCCGGCCGTGTATCTGACAGCTCTGGAGCAGCCTGCACAGTATAACCTGGCCACACCGCTTCAGGACCAGCCTTTGTCACTCAGCGATGAGCATGGCGATAACTGGCAACCGCAGAACTTTGATAAAACCTACCGGGGCAGCGTACCGCTAATCGATGCACTTAGTCTGTCGCTTAATGTCCCAACCGTTAATTTGGGGCTCGAGCTGGGTATCGACAATGTTGCGGCGACACTCAAAAAACTGGGCGTCAAACGGCCTGTTCCTGAGGTGCCGGCATTAACGCTGGGGGCTGTTGCCCTCACGCCTTTTGAAACCAATCAACTGTATCAGACGATTGCCAACAACGGCGCTTATCGACCACTGCATACCGTTAGCGCTATTGTGAGCGTAAATAATCGCTTAATGTGGCGACAGGCAGAATACGGTGAGCAGCGGGTTAATGAAGAATCGGCTTATTTGCTTAACTACGCCCTGTATCGCGTTGCTACCCAGGGCACTGCAAAAGCTATCGGCAGAGCCTTTGATAACATCAATATGGCCGGTAAAACCGGTACTACGGATGATTACCGTGACAGCTGGTTTGCCGGCTATGACCGCAATAACCTGGCGACCGTATGGGTCGGAAACGACGATAATAAATCTATCGGCTTAACCGGATCTACCGGCGCGCTGCCGGTATTTATGGCTTATCAGCAGTTGCAGGAGCCTAAATCACTGTCCCGACGCTTCCCCAACGGCCTGGGTATAGCTCACTTTGATCCTGTCACCGGCGCAGTGTTAACTGCCGGGTGTCCTGGCAGCCTGAGTGTCCCTGCAGTGCTTGATGTCCTGCCGCCTGCTCAGGGCTGTGTGGGCCAATCGAGAGACAAAACGCCGGTTAAGAAAGCAAAGGAAAAGTCATGGTGGGAACGGTTGTTTGGTGGTTGATAGGCTAATAAAACCTGGCTAAAACTACCTGGTTGGTGAAGTTTATAAGCAGAGTGCAATACATCCTTATTTTTGGTTCTTATTGAGCGAGATACTGTCATTGGGCAGATGAAGTAAAAGCGTAGAGGCGTCATGGACGACGCCTCCGGCCAGCGAGGGCATGGAGCCCTCTCTGGTCGATAGGTTTTACCTGCCCGATGACAGTATGCTTTTCGTGAGTAAGAACTGCGGGGGTCAAGGGGCGTCGCATAACGCCCCTTGGTGCTGTCGGCACCCCGACAAAATGCCAAGACATCTATCGTATTTAAAGTGAACGTTATAGCAAAAATAAGTTTGTTGTGAAGAAAAGAGGCTGCTAGCTTGCTATAGCCGAGTAACTGCGAGTGATTATTAGTCTTTAGCAGATAAAAAACTCAGGAGATTGCAGAGATCTGCAATTCCTGAGAAGTGGCACTACGGGAGTGTCCAGGGATACAAAACGGGTAAACTATTAATGGATCAACGAGTCAGACGTAAACAGATACCGAATACCGTTCACAATTCCCAGAGCGACGATATAAGCCAGTACCGGACCCAATAAAAGCCAAATCAAAAAACTGTAAGTAATCATAATCTCGAACCTCGCTGTTCGTTACGGGCACACCAGTGAGAGAGTCACACTCACTGCCCTGTACCCAATCAGAGCCTCTTCATGCTCGCCGAGCAGGCTGTCTGTTTAGTTAAGTCGCAGAATAGTTAGCGATAGTTGTGCCAGTCAGGTTATTAATTTTTAAATTATTGATAATTATAGGAATGTTTTGTTTTTGGCAGGGTGGCGAAAAATAAAGGAGTAGCTTTTTAAACTAATTAATAACAGAAATGACAGTAAAGTAGCGAAAATGACGAACGCAACTTTACTGTGGATAGAAGACGTTTTAACTGCGGGCCTTATTGAAGATAGCCAGGGCAAGAGCGATGATGGTGCCGGCGATTAATCCGGCAATGCCATCGGCAACAATGCTCAGGATCAGCGCTATTGGCGGCACTAACTGGCTAACCGACTCGGCCAGGTGATGTAAAAAGGGAATGCTGTGGGTCAGAATGCCGCCGCCCACCAAAAACATCGCTATGGTGCCAACAAACGACAATACTTTCATTAGCACCGGCGCCGCAGTGAGCAGAAAACGGCCGGCCAGTCGCTGGGCCGAGTTATAACCACCGGTAAGCGACTTGCGCAGCAAATACAGGCCGAGATCGTCCATCTTTACAATGCCGGCTACCAGGCCATAAACGCCAATAGTAAAGGCGATACTCAAACCACTGAGTACCAGAATCTGAGTCGTCAGGTCGGCACCTTGCAAGCTGCCGAGAGTAATAACCACTATTTCAGCCGATAAAATAAAGTCGGTGCGAATAGCGCCCTTAATCTTATCCTTTTCCATTTGCACGAGGTCAATGGACGCGTCGGCCAGATTATTCAGACGTGCATCGGCTTCCTCCGCGGTGTCGCTATGGGGCAGGAAGCGGTGGAGTACCTTCTCGGCCCCTTCAAAACACAAATAGAGCCCGCCAAGTACCAGTAGCACGGTGATTAGCACCGGTACAAAAGCACTGATCAACAATGCTGCCGGCACCAGGATCAGTTTATTAATGAAGGATCCCTTAGCCACTGCCCACACCACGGGTATTTCGCGGTCAGGTTTCACGCCCTGTACCTGATTGGCATTCAGCGCTAAATCATCGCCCAGCACACCGGCAGTTTTCTTGGCTGCCATTTTCGACATCATGGCGACGTCGTCTAGCAGAGTGGCTATATCATCAATGAGTGCAAGTAGGTTGGCTCCGGCCACGGGCAGTCCCTTATTGTTCTGGTTGGTTATGTTGTCGTTTGTCGATGAATTGCTGAAATTCATTGCGACTGTTGCACTTTACATTGCCTCCAAACAGTCGCGCAACTGTTGCCACAGTTCTATTCACTCCCTTTTCGCAATTCACGGCATATTCACCGACGACTTTTTTGGGTGGTTCGTACTCACTGATTTTTAAATCGGGTGAGATGTGCTCTTCGCGCCGCTGGCGGCTGACTTCCTCTGCTAAGTCGTATTGTTGCTGCAACTGTTGCCCTGCAATGCCTCGGCTGATGGCATCGGATAGCCGTCGTGAGGGCGGCGCGGGGCTATCTTCTGCCTGCATGAGTATTTCCCCGGGGGCGGGTGCAGATGACTGGTTATTGGTGTTTACGTTCGTCTCTGGCTGTGCCAGCGGTGAGTGCTGCTGAGCGGGTGGCGGCTCCTCAGATGACTGAGCGTTAGGGTCTGCAGCTTCAGCAACGACGGGTGCCGGTTGGGACTTCTCGTTCGTCTCGGGCTTTGGGGGGAGGGGTCTAACCGGTGTGTATAACGCGGCTTTAATCGGGCTGGATTTTACCGGCGGCACAGCCGGTGGCTGAAACGACAGTGTGGCCAGCACTACGATATGAAACAACACCGAGCCGATAATCAGCCACACCAATCTGCCAGCTTTGTTCGGGGCTGGTTCAGAAGGTTTAAAGCGGGTTGGTCCGGTAAAGGCTAAGTCCATTTTTTCCATGCCAGATAGACCGGCCATTTACCGCTAAGTTCCCTGCGATAAACGACATTACTGACAGGATGAATTGGTCATGCATCAAAATGGTGCAAACGGACGCTCATGCATTTAAATGGTGCGTAAAAATGTAAGAAAATATAACAATTTTTGATTTAGCTATTGATTTATAAGATTTTTAATTTGTGGCATAGGACTTGTTCTAGTCAATCTCGCACAACATGAACACTGGTAGCAAACCACTATTATTTTGGGAGCAACACATGAAACTAGTCACAGCAATCATCAAGCCATTTAAGCTGGATGATGTTCGTGAAGCCATTTCAGAAATCGGTATTGACGGTCTGACCGTAACCGAAGTGAAGGGTTTCGGACGTCAAAAAGGACACACAGAATTATACCGCGGAGCCGAGTATCAGGTCGACTTCCTGCCGAAAGTCAAACTGGAAATAGCGGTTCAGGATGATCAGGTAGAACGTTTGGTTGAAGCCATCGTTGGCGCTGCTAAGACCGGCAAAATTGGTGACGGCAAGGTTTTTGTTTATGACCTTGAAGGCGCTGTCCGGATTCGTACTGGCGAAACAGATACCGACGCACTGTAATCAGTCGACGAGAAATTTGCGGAGATAAGCATAATGGAAACAACTTTTGAATTAGGGTACGCGTTAGATACCTTTTACTTTTTGATCTGTGGCGCACTGGTAATGTGGATGGCTGCAGGTTTTGCCATGCTGGAAGCTGGCCTTGTACGTGCTAAAAACACAACTGAAATCTTAACTAAAAACATCGCACTGTTTGCGATTGCTTGTACTATGTACATGATTTGCGGTTACGGCATCATGTACGGCGGTGGGGACTGGGTACCTTTCCTGGGCGGCATCGTAGCTGACGGCGCAACTGGCGTTGCTGATGAACCAGCAACCTATGCCCCATCTGCTGACTTCTTCTTCCAGGTAGTATTCGTTGCCACGGCAATGTCTATCGTATCTGGTGCGGTAGCTGAGCGTATGAAACTGTGGGCATTCCTTGCCTTTACCGTTGTTATGACTGGTTTCATCTACCCAATGGAAGGTGCCTGGACCTGGGGTGGTGCGTCTGTATTCGGTATGTATACACTGGGCGACCTGGGTTTCTCTGACTTTGCTGGTTCTGGTATCGTTCACATGGCTGGTGCTGCGGCTGCTTTAGCTGGCGTACTGGTACTGGGTGCTCGTAAAGGCAAGTACACTGCAGACGGAAAAGTTAACGCGATTCCTGGTGCAAACCTGCCTCTGGCTACTTTAGGTACATTCATCCTGTGGATGGGTTGGTTTGGCTTTAACGGCGGTTCTGTACTGGCTACAGCGACTGTTGAGAGTGCCAACGCGGTTGCCGTTGTATTTATGAATACCAACGCTGCGGCAGCGGGTGGCTGTATTGCTGCACTGATCGTTGCTCGTATCATGTTTGGTAAAGCTGACCTGACTATGGCGCTGAACGGTGCTCTGGCCGGTCTGGTAGCGATTACTGCTGAACCTTCTACTCCAACGCCTTTGACAGCGACTCTGTTCGGTGCTCTGGGTGGTATCCTGGTAGTCTTCAGCATCGTTACTCTGGACAAACTGAAAATCGATGATCCGGTAGGTGCGATTTCTGTTCACGGTGTGGTTGGTCTGTTAGGTCTGTTACTGGTTCCTGTTACTGGTGGCGCGACTTTCTCTGGTCAAATCATCGGTGCACTGACTATCTTCGTATGGGTATTCGTAACCAGCTTAGTGGTTTGGTTAATCATCAAAGCCGTTATCGGTGTACGCGTTAGCGAAGAAGAAGAATTTGAAGGTGTTGATATCAGTGAATGTGGTCTGGAAGCTTATCCTGACTTCACTGGTGGCCGTTCATAATCTTCGGACACATTATTGATTAGGCACTTAAGTTAATAATAATAAGCCTAAATCACTTCGACTCAGACCCCGCTTTTGCGGGGTTTTTTCTTTAGGGTAGTCACAAGGCTGAGCTCTGCTGTGTCGCATAAGTTTCAAAAGCGTCTGGCTTCAGGGGGCGACTGAAATAGTAACCCTGAAAATAATCGCAACCCATTTCTTTTAGCATTTCTACCTGTTGCAGGTTTTCCGTTCCCTCTGCGACGGTGAGCAGCTTCATGTGTTTACCGATAGCAATAATCGACCTGACCAGTTCCTTACTCTGTTGATGCTCGATGTTATCAATAAACGACTTATCGATTTTAAGCACGTTCAACGGCAGGTCACGCAGATAAGATAAAGACGAATAACCGGTGCCAAAATCATCCAGGGCCACTGAGATGCCGGTGCTTTGTAATGTCTTGAGTTGCTCGATGGCCTTTTGGCTGTCAAATAACAAACTCGACTCGGTGAGTTCCACCTCGATCAGCTCTGCCGGTATCTCGTAGCGCTCACGTTCCGCCAGCAGATAGTGAATAAAATCCCCTTCAGCAAATTGCGAGGCCGTTACGTTTACGGATACCCGGTACAGCGGGACGTTGCGTTGTTGCCAGCAACGGAGTTGATCAAACACACAGCGTAAAACCCATTTGCCTAATTCGTGGATCAGGCCCGTTTCTTCTGCGATGGGGATAAAATGCGCCGGTGAAATGAAGCCTTTAACCGGGTGATGCCAGCGTAATAATGCTTCACTTCCCATCAGGCGACCCTGTGGATCGACTTTGGGTTGGTAAACCATCGAGAGTTCGTCGTCGTTCTGTAACGCTTTAGACAGCTCTTCTTCAAGTTCCCGGGCGGCATCCTTGAGAGCGAGCATTTCAGGCGCGAATAGTGAGCACTGATTACGGCCACGCTCTTTGGCCTGTTGCAGCGCGTGTTCTGCTGAGCTGATAACGTCAAAACGACTTTCAATTTGTTCCGGGAATAACACGGCTCCTGCGCTGCACTGAATCGATATCTTACGTCGGCCAATGTTAATTTCATCACTGACTATGGCTTTCAGAGCTGCCCAGTGAACATGCAGCAGCGCGGTGTAGTCGGCTTGCAGGTTCGTTAACAATATGGCGAAATCATCACCGCCATTACGTGCTATAAAAACATCTGCCGAGCGATAGGCAGCAAACCGGTTACCCAGAATATGGATCACCCGATCGCCAATCTCGTAGCCGTACTTTCGGTTAATCTCACCAAAATGGTCCAGATCAAGCAGTACTAGCAAGGCATTCTGCCGATGCCTGGTGGCATCGAGGTACGTGGCATTAAGCACTTCCAGTAATTTGGCGCGATTTGGTAAGTTCGATAAGTAATCGTAATACGCCATGGAGCGTAATTTCTGCTCCAACTGATCACGTTGTAATTCAGAGGCTGCCCGTGATGCAACGATCTGAAGGGCTTGCTGCAGCGCATTATCCATGCCATTGGCGTGGGGGAAGAACATCATGATCACCCCGGTGTTTTGCTGCTCAGCATTTACAATTGGTATACCAGCGTAACTGCCCGACGCCTTAATTTCAGTAGACTCGCTACAATGAAAGCGGTCTGCTTTGATGTGCTTTCTACTGTGCAAACCGAGGTTTAACACTTCTTCACTAGGGGTACCGGCTAGCTCGTAGGTGAAGTTTTTCCCTTTCTGGCCGAACGCTAACACCGCTTTGGTCTCAACCTGGTTTTGATTATCTGGACAAAGGTTGCCAATAAGGATGAATTCAGCCGGTGAGAGCTGGTAAAGAATGGTGATCATTTCAAAATAGAGATGCTCAGCATTGCTACCCGCCGCGCTGGTCGCAAGCCGTTTCATGGCCATCTCAAGTTCGCGCTGGCGTTGACGCTGATGATCCAGCTCCCTGGCATTACGCCGGTATGAAACACTGAGCATTAAGGCAAAAGACAGAGAGATAAGCGTAAAAGGCAGACCTCCGGTATAAAACAACGGCACGCTGCCGCTGTCTATCTGATAACTCATAAAGCTGGTGGCTACCGACAACCCCAGGCAAACGGTCAGAGCCAGTGAAATAAAATTGTTTTGCCGTTTATAAAAACGTAAAGCAAACAAAAGCTGCACAACAGCCATAACGATAAAGCCAGCATGGTACAGGGAGAAAAACAGACTGGGCTCACCAACCAGCAGGGACATCTGCTCGCCAAATAAGTTATTAAATTTAACCAGTTGTGGGTTGTTACCATGCCGCAAAACCGCATCAGAGAATGTGTTAAACAGCGTGAAAATGGCCGCCATAGTACCGAAAGCCAGTACCATAAGGTTGGTATAGCGGAATCTGCACCAGTGGCCAAAGGTATAGATAATAAACGGCCAACCAAGGATTACGGTATTGGTGTGTAATCGACTGAGAGTAATGGCTTCTGAAACCGTGGCGGCCTGGTGAAAACGCCAGGATAAAAAGTGGTAACCAACCAGCAGTAAATTAACGATTGCCAGTGAGTAGTAATGATGTTTCTTGTGCTGAATACCGGACAGCAGGATGAACAGAAAACAAACCAGGTTTAGTGTAATAACGGCTACAAAATAAATTGTCATTTACAGCATCCTGAGCAAGAGCTTGGAATGGGGTGAGTGGTCAGTGGCCAGTAATCGCTTTTGGTTCAGCACTCTGTTAGCGAGCGGGTACGAAAATAATTGATTACTACTATAGTTTAACAGTTGAGAAATATTTTGCGTAAAAGCCCGCTCTCAAATAGTGCAGAAGCGGATGGTTGCGGGTGGTACTGAGTGAATCACTTTTACTATTCTGATCAACAGTCAAAATCGATTGGTCGCTTTACAGTCTGAGGGCGTATCAATTAAGTAACTCATACTCAAAGGACAGAAAATGGCTAAAGCACCAAAGCTTACCACCTCCGCAGGCGCGCCGGTTCATTCAAACGCTATGTCAAAAACTGCCGGCAGTCGCGGTCCGGTATTGCTGGAAGATTATCAGCTAATTGAAAAGCTCGCCCATCAAAACCGCGAACGTATTCCTGAACGCGCGGTGCATGCCAAAGGCTGGGGGCTTCAGGGGACATTCACCGTTACCCACGACATTACCCAGTACACCTGCGCTGATTTATTTTCTGAAATAGGCAAGCAAACCGATGTATTAAGCCGCTGGTCAACGGTAGCCGGAGAATCCGGCGCGGCTGATACTGAACGTGATGTACGTGGATTCAGCCTCAAGTTTTATACGGAGGAGGGCAACTGGGATATGGTAGGTAACAATACGCCTATCTTCTTTATCCGTGATGCTTTTAAGTTCCCCGACTTTATTCGTACTCAGAAGCGTCACCCTAAAACTAATCTGAGAAGCCCGGAAGCGATGTTTGATTTTTGGGCCGCACAGCCGGAATCCGTGCACCAGGTAACTATCCTGATGTCTGACCGTGGTATTCCTAAAAACCCAATGTACATGAATGGCTATGGTTCCCATACTTTTAGTCTGTGGAATGCCAATGGGGAGCGCTTCTGGGTGAAGTTTCATTTTAAAACCCAGCAAGGCCATCAGCATTATACTAATGAGGAATCCGAGCACATTATCGGCAAAACCCGGGAGTCTTATCAGGAAGATCTCATCAACGCCATTGATGAAGGCAACTTCCCTAAGTGGACACTGTATATTCAGGTGATGCCTGAAGAGGAAGCCGGTAATCAGCCCTACAATCCATTTGATTTAACCAAAGTCTGGCCGCACAAAGACTTTCCGCTGATTGAAGTGGGTGAGCTGGAAATGCATACCGTGCCGGAAAATTATTTTCAGTTGGTTGAAAACGCCGCCTATAGCCCTTCGAACGTGGTGCCAGGCATTGGGTTTAGTCCGGATAAAATGCTGCAGGCGAGAATTTTTTCTTATGCAGATGCGCACCGTTACAGACTGGGCACGCACTATGAAGCCTTGCCTGCGAATGCACCGAAGAATGCTAAGGTAAATCACTATCATAAAGATGGTGCCATGCGATTCTTTACTAATGATTTCGGTAATGCGGATGCCTACTATGAGCCTAATCAGCACGGTGGCCCTGAAGCTCAGGTTAAATACCCTGAACCGCCATTGCGTATTGACGGCGATGCCGACCGGTACCATCAGGACGAAGCGGATATCGATTACGTGCAGCCAAGGGCGTTGTATGAAATGTTTACCGACGAGCAAAAGGCCCGTTTATATAAAAATTACGCTGCTGCCATGGGCCCTTGCTCTGATGGCGTTAAAGCGCGCTGGTATGCGGTACTGGAAAAAGTGCACCCTGATTACGCTGCGGGCGTCAGGAATGCCGTTGAGTCGCTCGATACCGATGTCAACACGGTACCGGTTACCGAAGACACACCGCTGAAAGATAAATAAGTCAGCTTAATGCAAAAAAGCCCGGTTCACTTCATTAATTGAACCGGGCTTTTTAATGTCTAACGTGTTAAGCGGTTTGCCGCATATCTTCAGCAACTTCCGGTTGTTCTTCACAGGGCTGCTCAATAAAAAACGCGTCGAGCTCTTCATCTGAAGCCAGCCGGGTAACCCGGAGCCCGTTTTGCTCGTAATCTTCGTTCACATAACCAAGTTCGGCGAACTTCTCGAAATAATCGCAAAAGGGGTAGCAACTCCACTTCTGTTTGAACAGCTCCGCATTGGCTACCAGATCACACAGGTGGTTAAGCGGCGGATTAAAATGCATATGAAATTGTTTAAACACGTGCCTGCCGGTATTGACCAATGTAAGGCCGGCCTGACTGCAGCGCATCGCAAAATCCACATCGCTGAAGCCATAGCCATCGTAGTCGGTATCAAAACCGCCCAGTTGGCTGAAGTCTTCCTTTGTGATAGCAAATGCGGTGGCATCAAAATGCACAAAAGGTTGTTGTTCTGCGGCCTTTACCGGCATTGCTGCGAGTTCTTTTAACACGCTGTTGGTTACCTCTTCGGCCTGGCATGGCAGGTCGGTAATATTGGCGCTGACAACCCGCCCGTTGGTCAGTTGCTCTGTCATGGTTTGCAGCAGGGTTTCCGGACACAAACAGTCTACGTCCAGATAAATAATTCGGTTGCTGGTACAGGCGTCAAATCCTCGGTTACGGGCTTTGGCAATCGGCAGTTCCGAGTGAGTAGCAAAGCAGTGCTGAATATTAAACGAGTCGCTGCTTAACAGTGACTCGTCACTTGGCGAGGCCATCCAAACAATGATCATTTCTTTCGGTAACAACGAAGAGCGCTCTATGCTGCTGAGCAAATTATTCAGTTGTGGGGTGCGGTGCTTAACAATCGTAACGATACTAAACTCTGTGCTCATGGTACTGGCTCTCTGCGGCTGAATGTTTAAAAACAAAAATGAAAAGGGTCCACAAGTACTGCAAGCGAGGGGACAGATAAACAGCTGTTTGCAAACTTAATTCCACAATGTCAAATCTGGCCGGTTGCTGTTCAGCCCACGTATTTAAAGGTCTTTGGTTTTGAAGCAAAAAGTGAAGGATTGTAATAATATGGTATCGTAAGCAAAGGATTCACGCCGGGCTGGTAATTCTTACATACGGTTAATCACTCGCGATAACAAAGGTAACGTAATAATAATGATGTTGAGTTTATTTAAGCGCATGATGAGTACTAAGCTGACTTGTCTGATGATGGGGCTAATGGTCACTGTAAGTGTCAGTGCCTACGACAGAATTACCGGAAAACCCTTCGCCAGTCGCTCTGAAGTGATTGCCCGGCAGGGGATGGTGGCAACCAGTCAGCCGTTGGCTACCCAGGTTGGTCTGGATATTCTCAAACAAGGTGGCAGCGCTATTGACGCTGCTATTGCCGCAAATGCCATGCTGGGCCTTGTGGAGCCGACCGGCAGTGGCATTGGCGGCGACCTGTTTGCTATTGTCTGGGATGCTCAGAACAAACAGTTATACGGCTTGAATGCGTCCGGTCGGTCACCTGCATCGCTCACAGCCGAAGTGTTTGCAGAGCAGGGACTGACCAAAATTCCCTCCTTCGGGCCTCTGCCTGTATCGGTGCCTGGTGCCGTTGATGGCTGGTTTGAATTACATGAGCGTTTTGGCCGTTTACCCATGACCTCACTGTTGTCACCGGCAATTCGTTACGCTCGCAATGGCTTCCCTGTCAGTGAGCTGGTGGCTTATTACTGGCAAATGAATGTTGACCGGATTGGTCATTATCCCGGATTTTCAACAATCTTTATGCCCGGCGGTAAAGTGCCGCAAAAAGGCGATGTGTTTAACAACCCAGGCCTTGCAGCCACCTATGAAAAAATCGCCACGGGCGGGCGGGATGCATTTTATAAAGGGGATATTGCGCGGGCTATCGCTGCTTATATGAAAGCGCAAGGCGGTTATTTAAGTTATGAAGACTTAGCGTCCCACACCTCTGAATGGGTCACCCCGGTTTCGGCTAATTATCGTGGTTATGATGTCTGGGAATTACCGCCTAACGGACAGGGCATTGCCGCGTTGCAGATCCTTAATATTCTTGAGCAGTACGATATTGAAGGCATGGGACCGGACTCTGCCGATTACGTACATACCTTTGTAGAGGCCAAAAAACTGGCCTTTGAAGACCGCGCTAAATATTACGCCGATCCGGCATTTAACCAGATACCGGTTGAACCACTGATCAGTAAAGCCTATGCCAAAGAGCGCCGGGCACTCATCGACCCATTGAAGGCGGCCAAACGCTATGATGCCGGTGTGATCGACGGTGATACCGTTTATCTGACTGTGGCAGATAGCAGCGGTAACATGGTTTCGCTTATTCAGAGCAATTATCGTGGTATGGGCTCAGGCATGACCCCGCCTGAACTGGGGTTTATTCTGCAAAATCGAGGTGAACTGTTTACCCTGGAGCCCGGGCATCACAACCAGTATAAGCCGGGTAAACGACCGTTTCATACCATCATTCCGGCCATGGTGACCCGCAACAATAAACCCTGGTTAAGTTTTGGTGTAATGGGGGGCGCTACACAGCCTCAAATGCACGCACAAATTATTGTTAATCTGATTGATTTTGGTATGAATTTGCAGGAGGCTGGCGATGCACCGCGATTTATTCATACCGGCTCAAGCAGTCCAACCGGCACATTGATGAAAGACGGTGGCTCGGTGAGTCTGGAACGAGGGTTTTCCCTTAGTACGGAAAGGGAGTTATTGGAACGAGGCCACAAACTGGAAAATAAATTAGGGGTTTACGGTGGCTATCAAGCGATTATGTATGATGCCGATAAGCAGATATACTATGGTGCATCAGAAAGCCGAAAAGATGGTCAGGCTGCCGGTTACTAATTAATAACGCCGGCCTATAACGATAAAAACAGCGGGAAGACTATGTCGCAACCACAAAAAGGTATTTGTGCTGAACCCAATCTGCATGCGCAGTATTTGTTGTTCAATGTGATTGACGACGATTCACAGGCGGTCCGGGCTAAACTGGGCCGGGTTCTGGAAGTAATTGATCATTACGATAATGAACATTACGAAGCCATGGTGTCAGGGGTCATTGCTGTAGGCAGTAACTACTGGAGTGAGCTTTACCCAGGCCCGATTCCCGTTGAACTAACCCCATTCCCCGACATGCAAAGTGAAGACCGCGTAGCGCCTTCCACCCCTTGCGACCTGTTTATTCAAATCCGCGCGGACCGCATTGATATTTGCTATGCCATTGGCCTGGAAATTATGGAACTGTTGCGTATTCATGTGGAGCTGGTAGAGCAGATCCAGGGCTTCCGTTATCTGGATGGCCGCGATCTTAATGGCTATTTGTATGCCCAGGACAATCCCCGCGGGCTGCAACGGGCCAAAGTCGCCGTTATCGACGATGATGAAAATGGTTTTAGTGGCGGAAGCTATGTGCATGTTCAGCGCTTCCGGCATGATTTACGCCGCTGGTTGAGCTTATCTGAGCGACAGCAGGAACAAATAATGGGGACCACCAAAGAACATAATTTGCCAAGCGTGGAATGTAACCCTTCGTCTCATACGATCAGAGCCAGCACTCATGGCACCGAGCAGGGCAAAGCGGATTTGCTGAAGCAGGGTATGCCCTACGGCGATATGAACTCGCAAGGCATGTTCTCGGTTACCTGCGCCGCCAGCTCACAACCGTTCAAGCGCATGTTACACAGTCAGGTGTATGGCAGCGGCGACGGCGAGTACGATCGTTGGCTCGACTACACCGCAGCTGAAACTGGCTGTGCATTCTTTGCCCCTTCCATTGCCTTTATCAGGTCTCAGGCCAAACTCTGATAGCGCTAACCACCAATGACGCCGATTAATTACAACCAGCTTTACTATTTTTATATGGTTGCCGAGCATGGCTCTATCGCCAGAGTCAGCGAGTTATTGCATATAACGCCCCAGACCATCAGCGGTCAGATAAGTGCGCTGGAAGACACCATAGGCGCATCGTTGTTTACCCGACAATCCCGCCGCCTGATACCCACCGAGCTGGGTATACTGGTGCAGGGCTATGCGGCCGATATTTTCCAGTTGGGTGAAGAGCTCAAGTCAGTACTGAATCAGCAGCACAACCAATGGCAAAGCTTTACCGTTGGGATCACCGATGTATTACCCAAAACGCTGGTCTACGAAATGCTAAAACCGGTACTTCAATTACCGGTTAAGCTGGTGTGCCGCGAGGGAGAATTAACCTCATTGCTGGGAGAGCTGGCGGTTAACCGACTTGATATGGTGTTATCGGATCAGCCTATTCAAACCGGCAGCCACATCAAGGCTTACAGTCACTTGATTACCGAATCGCCGATGGCAGTGTTTGTCGCGGCAGATAAAAGCGAGTCACTGAGTCAGCATTTTCCTCAGTCGCTGCACAATGCCCCGTTTTTGCTGCAAGGTAAGAAATCATTAATTCGTCAACAATTGTTGGGGTGGTTCAGCACTCAGGACATTCAGCCCGATATTACCGCAGAATTTGATGACAGCGCGCTGATGCTGGCTTTTGCCCAGGAAGGGCTGGGCGCTTTCTCTGCGCCATTGCTGTTGGCCCCGCAGTTGGAAAAGCAATTCAGTCTGGTGAAAGTGGGCGTAATCAACCGTGTTACAGAGCAGCTTTATGCCATTTCACCCGAACGAAAACTCACCCATCCTGCTGTACTGCAACTGGTAAAAGCACTTCGTAACTGATTTTGTTCGGCTTTCCTTTTAATCAGTTTCTGCCTGATTAAATGTAAGTTATATACGATTTTAACTTACAGTATAAGTCCTTATATAATGCGCAGTGTTAATTTTCGTTTCTTTTTAGAGAGGCTCTTATGAAACGTATTGTGCTGTTTCTGATCACGAACCTGGCCGTGGTACTGGTACTCGGGATTGTGCTTAGTGTGGTGTTTGCCGTGCTGGGTATCAACAGCCAGAGTATGGGCGGCTTACTGGTGTTTGCCGCGGTATTTGGTTTTGGTGGTTCGTTTATTTCATTGTTTTTGTCGAAGTGGCTGGCAAAGCGCTCAACCGGCGCTGTTGTTATAGAGCGGCCGCGTAATGCGACTGAACAATGGCTGCTGGAGACCGTAAAACGTCAGGCCCAGAAAGCCGGTATCGGCATGCCGGAAGTCGCGGTTTATGACTCGCCGGAAATCAATGCTTTTGCCACTGGCGCCAATCGCAATAACGCGTTGGTTGCGGTGTCGACAGGCCTGCTGCAAAACATGACGCAGGAAGAAGCTGAGGCCGTGCTGGCCCACGAGGTATCACACGTGGCCAACGGCGATATGATCACCCTGGCGCTTATTCAGGGCGTGGTAAACACCTTCGTAATTTTCCTGGCCCGGGTGGTTGCAGGCTTAATCAGCAATCTGATGCAAAACGATGAAGATGGTGAGGTAGTGGGCGGTTTCGCTTATATGTTCACGGTGATTATTCTGGAAGTCATTTTTGGCGCACTGGCCAGCACTGTGGTGTTTTGGTTTTCCCGTCAACGAGAGTTCCGTGCCGATGCTGGTTCCGCTTCATTAGTGGGTAAGCAAAAAATGATCGCTGCACTGGAGCGCCTTAAGTCAAACCGCGAGAGCGAACTGGAAGGTACCATGATGGCGTTTGGTATTGCCGGTAAACGCAGCTTTTCAGAACTGTTTATGAGTCACCCACCGCTGGAACAACGGATCCAGGCGCTTCGCACTACTGAGCATGTGTAAACGGTAAACCTACACCGTTTACCGGAAATCGGTGACTTTTTTGCCGGACGGGCTTCCACTTCCCGCCCGGCTTTTTTAAAAGGTAAGCCGGCTATCGAAGATTATTCCGGATGACTCAGGTCAGGCTTATTGAGCAGATAAATAACATACACAATGGCCACAACAGGGACGAACACTGATATGCCCAAAGACAGGGCGGTCAGCACTGGTTTCTCTGTTTTACGTTTACCTAATACAAAGCCTACAGCGGTCATGATTAGGGCTACCGGGATCAGCCATTGGAAAATCATCTGAATATCGTCGTTGCTCACTTTGTCTTCCTGTTGATTAATGCGATACCGCGCCGTCCCAGTCTGCCGGGAGTTCAGCGTGTATCAGTGTTTCAATGGTGTGAATATGGTAATGCAGAAGACGGTCATCCGGTGCTATCAATAAAGCTTTATTGAAATGGCCCAGCGCTTCCTGCCAGTCCCTGGTCATTCGGCAGGCCAGGCCGTCCCTGATATAAGGGGCAACCACAAGCTTTTGCTTGCGAATATCATCATTCAGATGGTTTAGCACCTCATAGATACGGATAGGAGCCTGGCGGCCCTTCACCCGGACTAAGTCGAGTACCCGGCAATCAATTTGCTGCTTGTTGTTGATAGCTTTTAAGGTTTGCGCACTGATAACAATATCAGCATGATATTTTGGCGCCAGGCCTTCCAGTCGAAAAGCAATGTTAACGCTATCGCCTATGACCGTGGTATCCATTCTGTCATCACTGCCTACAGTTCCAAGGATCACCGGGCCATAATGAACACCCACGCCAACCCGAATGCCTTCATAGCCGGATTTTGCTCTGTGCGTATTATACACCCGCAGGGCCTTTTGCAAGTCGAGGGCGGCATTGACTGCATCAGTGGCTTTATCGGTACCGGTACCGCCCGGATGATCGAACAAGGCCATAATGGCATCACCAATAAACTTATCAATAAAGCCGCCATTTTGGTGGATAGGGTCGTTCATCCGCAAAAAGTAAGAGTTAAGAAAGTTCATTAACTCCTGGGGCTTCATTTTCTCCGACAGGCCGGTAAAACCACGAATGTCACAAAACAAAATTGCAACTTCGTCCTCATCGGCGCGGCCAAGCACCAGAGTGTCGATACCATGTTTGGCGAAATGATCGACAAACTGCTTTGGCACAAACTTTTGAAAGGTTTGATTCAGCCGCATGGCCTCATCGGCTTTTTCCAGAAAGCGTTGTTCACTGTCGTCGTTTCGAATAACCGGCTCAGGAATAACGCGGGTAGCGGCCCGGGCAATACGCTGGGTGATTTTTCTCTGCCGAAACAGCAAAAAGGTCACAACCCCAGCGTAGAGCAATAGTCCGGTGACCAGACCTGCGGTTATCAGTGTCATCGCGGCATTATTCCTGACCAGTTCACCAGGTTATAAATTCGCAAAGACTTTGCGCGCCGCTGCCAGCGTGGCGTCAACAATTTCCCGGTTATGCAGTTTGGATACAAAACCCGCTTCATAAGATGCCGGTGCCAGGTAAACCCCTTCATCCAGCATGCCATGATAAAACTGCTTAAAGCGTTCCTGATTGCAGTTTATGGCTTGTTGATAATTTACGACCTTGTCGACATCGGTGAAGAATAACCCAAACATTGAACCGGCGTGGTTAGTGGTAAACGGAATACCATGTTCATCGGCAATTGCCTGGAATCCTTCTACCAGTGCTTTGGTGTTGTCGAAAATAGAATCGTAAAGCCCGGGTTCACCAATTTGTTGCAACGCCGCCAAACCGGCAGCCATCGCTATTGGATTGCCCGACAAGGTGCCCGCCTGATAGATTGGGCCGGTTGGCGCAATATGAGTGAGGATAGATTTCTTGCCGCCAAAAGCGCCTACAGGCATTCCACCACCGATGACCTTACCCAGACAGGTTAAATCAGGTGTAATGCCATAGCGCTCTTGTGCGCCGCCGCGGCTAACGCGGAAGCCGGTCATCACTTCATCAAAAATGAGTACGGCGCCATGTTCGTCACAGATATCGCGCAGGCCTTGTAAGAAGCCTTCGACAGGCGGAATACAATTCATATTGCCGGCCACGGGTTCAACGATGATACAGGCAATATCCTCACCCACCTCAGCGAACACCTGCTTTACGCTATCCAGATTATTGTATTCAACGGTTAAGGTATGCTGAGCGACATCAGCGGGCACACCCGGTGAACTTGGCACGCCCAGAGTCAGCGCGCCGGAACCGGCTTTGACCAGCAGTGAGTCGGCATGACCATGGTAGCAGCCTTCAAATTTAACCAGCTTGTTTCTGCCAGTGTAACCACGGGCCAGACGAATAGCAGACATGGTGGCTTCGGTACCCGAATTAACCATTCTTACCATTTCCATGGAAGGCACCAGTTCGCGGACCTTCTCGGCCATGATAATTTCAGCTTCGGTGGGGGCGCCAAAACTTAATCCGGAGGCCGCAGCATGAATAACGGCTTCACGAATTTTATCGTTGTTGTGACCCAGTACCATAGGGCCCCATGACTGCACATAATCGATGTATCGTTTGCCATCCACATCATAAATATACGGGCCGTCTGCCTTTTGAATAAAGCGGGGCGTTCCACCCACTGCTTTAAACGCTCGCACTGGTGAGTTTACGCCACCGGGAATAGAAAGTTGGGCGCGTTCAAATAGTTGTTCGGATCGTTGCATAATGTTTTAGCTCTTATTGCTATACCAGATGACAGGCTTTTCGTACTGACTTACCAGATTTTCCACGCCAAGCGTGAGCGCGAATAACGCCATGCGTACTAATACGCCATTATCGGTTTGTCGGAAAATTGCCAGATTAGGGTTGAGATTAAGATCGTTATCCAGCTCGTTAGCCTCTGTACGGGAATCCCTGGGTAACGGATGCATAATAACGGTTTTAGATTGAAAATGACGAGTGTAAATCGACTGATTTAACCGGAATTTTCCCCGGTATTTATTGGCTTCGTCCTGCGAAGGGAAACGTTCTTCCTGAATACGGGTCTGATAGCAAATGTCGGCATCCATATTACCTTCGAGCTGATCGGTTACTTTTAATGAGTGGCCTGCGTTTTCAATGGCGGCCAGAATATAATCCGGCATGGCCAGCTCTTTGGGAGAAATTAATGTAAAACGAACATTCTTGAATAAACAAAGCAGCTTGGACAGTGAATGCACGGTTCGCCCGTAACGTAAATCGCCGATCATCGCGATGTGTAAGCCATCGATGGTTTTATTATTGAACTGCAGTTCCCGTTTTATCGTGAACAAATCCAGTAACGCCTGAGTGGGGTGCTCATTGGCCCCGTCGCCGCCGTTTAATACCGGTACCCTGCTGCCTTCAGCAAACTCGGCTACTGAACCCGCTGCCGGATGGCGCATAGCAATGATGTCAGAGTAACCACTCAGCACCCGGGCAGTATCATACAGTGACTCGCCCTTGGCCAGTGCCGAATTGGCCATGCCGGTGGTTTCACGCACTTCGCCACCAAGCAGATTAAAAGCCGTACCAAAGCTTACCCTGGTCCGGGTGCTGGGTTCGAAAAACAGGTTGCCTAATATCGCCCCGTCAAGAACAGTGGTTCTCTTCTGACGCTTGGCGTAGGGTTCCATGCTTTGGGCAACACTGAAGACCAGTTCTATCGCTTCGCGATCGAACTGAGAGACAGAAAGAATATGATTTCCGGTGAAACTCGACATAGATTTCGCTGCGGCCTCATTGGTTTGTGGCTAGTGTAGCAAAAATCGCTAACTGCCGTGCGGATTATCGTTGCGCGGGATCATATCCCCGTGCGTCAGTATTGCCAATATCGATGTGCAAATTATATTCCGTCACTGTTGCGTTGTGGCATGGTAAACTATTTACTCAAATCCGCCGTTTAAAAGAGCGATACTCGGTATGCATAAGCCCGATAAGCTGAAGCCACAAGCCCGAACCGTGTTATCCCGTGAGGGTAAAAAGCGCAAGGCAAACTGGCGGACGACGAACTGCCCGTTTTGTAAACGTATGCGGCTGTATGTGGTTTGGACCATTTTAATGTTTCTGGTGTATTTCTATGTCTTCCAGCGATGATTACATTCTTATCCGCTCTACGGCTAAACGCAATGGCCTGACCACACTACTCATTGGCGTAGCGGTGCTCCTGATCGCTTCAACGGCGATGTCTCTGAGCCCTGACTGGCTGTTTTTACCCCTTGTTTTCGCAGTCAGTGGAGGCATTGTAACCATTTTAGTTGGCTGGTTTAAACTGCGCGAGCCACCGCACAGTCTGGCCATTGGCCGCGATAGGGTGAATTATCAGCATCGATGCGGGCAGTGGCAGATTGCCTGGGAAGACATCCAGCGGGTCGATTGCCCCCGAGTCAGCCGCGGGCTTGACTATGACACTCTGGAGCTGGTGGGGTTTAAGTTAAAATGCTACGACGAATTCCTGCTAACCATATCGCCCCGATTGGCGTCACATATCATTATTGAACAACGGCCATTGTTGGTACACGGCCAGGATAAGTCGTGTACAACCGGCGGCTGCTACAGCAGCAGTATGTTTGAAGATAAACCCTTTACACTGGAAAACGGCCAGACCTTAACCGGGAACAAGGCGATTCTAGCCAACCGGATGACAGCAGTAAGAAGTGCTCTGGGTTACGACGTGTTTATCTCTGCCAGCGAATTAGACCGCGAGCCGGAAGAATTTGTTGGCCTGTTGCGAGAGTGTCAGGTAGCAAGGTTGAGAGACAGTGCCTAGTCGGCATTAAACGAACGGTTGTCCTCAATAAACTTGTTAGCCTGAGCGGCTGCTATTTCACACTCAAGAATAATCGTAGGCAGCATCTCAGCCACCTCATAATGATTGCCCAGTTTCAGCGCTGATTCCATTTCATTGGCCAGTGCCTGTAGCTTAGGGACACCGGTATAGCAACAGGCACCGTGCAGGCGATGGATTTCGTCCTGTACTCCCTGATAATTACGGGCGTCCCATTCACTTCTGATAACTTCTGCGGCCTGGGGTAAATGAACAATGAACTCACCCAGCAGTTCCATTGCCAGATCGCGGTTCTGATTGGCCCGTTTAAGAGCCAACTGCCAGTCCAGGGTAGGCAGGGCCATGGCGCTGCTATCCACGCCCTGACACCAGCGTTTAATAAGGGCGATCAGGGTGGCAAATTCGATGGGCTTGGGCAGGTAATCTTCCATGCCTGAAGACAGCAGACGCTCCTGTTCTTCCTTAAAGGCATGAGCGGTAACAGCAATGATGGGCGTGCCTGCATTCAATGGCGTTTTGCGGATGTGGCGGGTGGCCTGAATGCCGTCCATTCCTGGCATTTGTACGTCCATAAGAATTAAATCAAACTCTTGATTTTTACAACGGTTCACCGAGTCCTGGCCGCTGGTGGATAAGGTCAGTTGAACCGGCGAGTCAGCCAGCCAGGTATCCAGAAGCTTCAGGTTCATATCCATGTCGTCGACCGCCAGAATACGGGCCTTAGGTAACGTATTAAGCTTACTTTGCTGAGAGGAGGCTTTTTCTTTGATAGTGCCATGAACAATCCCTTCCAGCTTGGTAAGGGTCAGTGGCATTCGGACCTGAGCCTCGAAATCATCGATATAGGCGGGGAAGTCGGTCAGCGGCTCATCACCTGAATACCATAAAATACGCTTGCTGGCTTTGAACAGGCACAGTGTTTCCAGCATTTGCTCACGGCCTGCCTGTTTGAGTGTGGGCAGGGTGGCGAACAGGTAATCAAACTCATCCCTGACTGAGTTGAGGTGAGCAATGGATTCGACGCAATAGACCTTCGCTCCCAGTCCAATCATCATTTGCGCACTGGCGCGACGGCTGACCGGATGTGGGTCAAAAATTAAAACCCGCTTACTTTGCCATTCCGGTAAGGGCGATAATGCGTAACGCTGGCTCAATTGGTTGGTACGTAGCACAACCGTAAAGATACTGCCTTGCCCCGGCGTGGTTTTAAGCGTGAGGTGACCACGCATGAGTTTTACCAGTTCCTGGCAGATAACCAGGCCCAAACCGGTACCCTGATAGCTGCGGTTCAGAGCATCATCGATTTGCGAAAATGCACTGAACAGCTTGTTTTTGTCTTTGCGACTTATACCGATACCGGTATCTTCGACCTTTATTTCAAGTTCATGAATGCCATGCTGCAATGCCTTACCTTCCACCGCCAGTTTTATATAGCCGGAGGAGGTAAATTTGAGTGCGTTACTCAACAGGTTGTTAAGGATTTGGCGGATCCGGAACACGTCTCCAATCAGCTTTTCAGGCAGCGGACCTAGTTCGAGGATAAATTCCAGGCCCTTCATATGCGCCGACTTCGACATGATGGTCACCATTTCTTCAATCAGCGAGTTGGGTGAAAACGGCTGATTGTTGATTTGGAGCTTACCGGCTTCGATTTTTGAGAAATCCAGTACGTCGTTGACGATAGTGAGCAAATTGTCGGCTGCGGTATTAATGATTCGGACCTGCTCCATCTTATCTACCGGCAGGGTCAGATTCGTCAGTTCTTTGCTGAAGCCTAAAATGGCATTGAGTGGTGTGCGTATTTCGTGACTCATGTTAGCCAGAAACTGCGACTTTACATTACTGGCTTTAATGGCATCTTTGCGGGCAATGTCGAGCCTGGCGTTCTGCTCTTCTATGAGCTCCATGTTGTGGCGCAGTTCGTCGGTGGCTTCACTGACTTCACTTTCCAGCTGACCGCGGCTTTTTTCCATCAAAGCGATTGAAAAGAGGCCGGCTTCGCAGAATACGGCCGCCTGAAAACAATAAGTGGTAAGCAGATTGGATGGCAGAATACCTACCAGGCTAAGCATTCCGACAATGGCCCCGGTGGCTAAAATGCCCCAGGCAAAAATGAAGTAACGAGCCGGCCGATAACGTTTGCTATAGGCCTCAAAGCCCGCCGCAATGTAGCTGGTAATCGACAGCATGCCGACCCCATACACCAGATTGTGTTCCCATACCGGCGGGAAAATATCGATAATAGTAGCCAGCCCCATCACGCCCTGTAACCACAAAAATGCCACAACCACCGGGTGCATGGAGGGGGAGTTGGTTTTGGTTTCCAGAAAAATTAACGAGAATATCCCGGAACTAATGCCTATTAACGAGAAAATAAGTGACGTGTAGGGCGAAAGCAGTGGCGACAGCGTATCGGCAAAGAAGAAGTCGATATGACCGCCCCAGACAAACTGCCAGACCAGTACGGTCACAATATAGGCTACATAGGCAATCAGGCTGTGCTCCCGTGAGCCGATAAACAGCACCAGGTTATAAATAGCCAGAATAAACAGTCCGCCATAAAACAAGCCCCAGATGAGATTATCAATTTGACTGATGCGCACTTCGGCCACTTCCGACATCACATAAATAGGGGCAATCAGACTGGACGAATCGCTTTGTATGCGGATAAATAATTCGGCTTCTTCACCAATCGGAATGTTGGTGTTAAAGGTAGGAATGCGGTAGAGCTGTTCGCGCTGCAGTTTTCCCTGGTGGCTTTGTGAGACCACCTCGCCATTAATTATCAGGTAAAAATCCACCGTATCGAGCTGACTGAAATTTAATGAGAATACCCAGTCAGCATTATGCGACAGATTCGACAGCTCGGCGTGAAGCCATAAGCCTTTATCACTGAAGCCGTAATTGGGGTTATTGTCAGCCTGATAAATAAACTCGTGGCGACGTTTGAGGATTTCACTAATGGTAAAGGGCGTTGCCTGTTCATGCTGAATGGCAAAGTTGTCGGCCAGCAGTTGGGTTTGTTCTCCATCGTACAGGTGCACACCGGCCTGAACTGGCAGGCTCAGCCAGGTAAGCAAAAGTAACCAGCGGATAACGGGGAATTTGCCGTTCAAAATGAATGCGCCTTTAAATACAGATGGCGGTTGCCGAGTGCTTATTAAACCCTAACTTTGGCTCCTCTGCAAAAGCTTGATTGAATAAGGATTAATCTGCCAGAGGTGACAGAGATGATCTATTGCGCTTCATGGCGGATTCACTCACAATGGGATGAGAGTCATTGCGGCAACTCACTATTCCCCGGCGGATTGGTATAAATAATAAGACGAGAATAAAACAGTAACCATGAGCGACGAAATTACCATTAACCAAGACGGTGTCGAACAGCTCCCGATTCGACGATTTACTGAAGACGCTTATTTGAATTACTCCATGTATGTCATCATGGACCGCGCCTTACCTAACATTGGTGACGGCCTCAAACCCGTGCAGCGGCGCATCATTTACGCGATGTCTGATCTGGGCCTGAGTTCAACGGCGAAGTATAAAAAGTCAGCCCGTACGGTGGGTGATGTACTGGGTAAATTCCACCCCCATGGCGATTCAGCGTGTTATGAAGCTATGGTGTTAATGGCGCAGCCTTTTTCGTATCGTTATCCGCTGGTCGATGGCCAGGGTAACTGGGGGGCGCCGGACGATCCCAAGTCTTTTGCTGCCATGCGTTATACCGAAGCGCGGCTGTCTAAATTCAGTGAAGTCCTGTTATCAGAAGTGGGACAGGGGACGGTTGACTGGACCCCGAATTTCGACGGTACCCTGAACGAACCCCTGGTGCTGCCTGCCCGGTTACCGCATATTTTACTTAATGGAGTCACTGGTATCGCGGTGGGTATGGCAACCGATATTCCGCCTCACAATGTGCGCGAAGTGGCCTATGCCTGTGCCAGGTTACTCGACAACAGTAAAACCGAGTTACATGAATTGCTCGAAGATATTCAGGGTCCTGACTATCCCACCGACGCCGAAATTATTACGCCGCGCAGTGACATTCGTAAATTATACGAGACCGGTCGAGGCAGCATTAAAATGCGAGCCAGGTACCACGAAGAAAATGGTGATGTGGTGATCACCGCTTTGCCTCACCAGTCATCCGGCGCCAAAATTCTGGAACAGATAGCCGGGCAGATGCAGGCGAAGAAACTGCCGATGGTCAGTGATTTGCGGGATGAGTCGGATCACGAAAACCCAACACGGCTGGTGGTGATTCCGCGCTCTAATCGGGTCGACACCGAGCAACTGATGCAGCATCTGTTTGCCACCACCGATCTGGAAAAAAGCTATCGCGTCAACCTCAATATGATAGGACTCGATGGCCGGCCGCAGGTTAAAGACTTAAGAACCATTCTCAGCGAGTGGCTGGTGTTCAGAAAAGACACGGTAACCCGTCGTTTGCAGTTCCGTTTGGATAAAGTGCTGGCCAGGTTACATATTCTTGAAGGTTTGATGATTGCCTTTTTGAATATCGATGAAGTGATTGAAATTATCCGCTTTCATGACGAGCCCAAAGCGGAGCTGATGCGCCGCTTTAGCCTGAGTGATAAACAGGCGGAAGCTATACTCGAATTAAAACTGCGTCATCTTGCCAAGCTCGAAGAAATGAAAATTCGTGGTGAGCAGGAAGAACTGGAGAAAGAGCGCGATCATCTGCAGCAGTTACTCGGCTCTGACCGCCGTTTAAAAACGTTGATCAAGAAAGAAATCCTGCAGGATGCCGAAACCTATGGTGACGATCGCCGTTCGCCTATTGTGGAACGAGCGGAAGCCAAGGCATTAAGCGAAAAAGAACTGGTACCCAGTGAAGCGGTAACTGTGGTGTTATCAGAAAAAGGCTGGGCACGCTGTGCCAAAGGCCATGATATAGATGCTGAAGCACTGAGTTATAAATCCGGCGATAAATTCCTCGCCAGTGCTCAGGGCCGCAGTAATCAGCCGGTCGTATTTTTGGATACGTCCGGGCGGGCATTCTCCTGTGATGCCCATGGATTGCCGTCAGCCCGGAGTCAGGGCGAACCCTTAACGGGTCGGTTCAGTGTGGTAGCCCAAGAGCAATTTAGTCATGTGGTGATGGGCAACGATGACGGCAAATACCTGATGGCCTCGGATGCCGGCTATGGGTTTGTGGGCACCTTTGCCGATATGATAAGTAAAAACAAAGCCGGTAAAGCCTATCTCAATCTGCCAATCGGTGCCAAGGTTCTCACTCCTCAGCGGGTGGATAACCTGCAGACCGACTGGTGTATGGCAATCTCAAATGAGGGGCGAATGTTACTGTTCCCGCTACGGGATTTGCCAAGTTTAGGCAAAGGGAAAGGCAACAAACTTATCAGCATTCCGTCGGCTAAAGCACAAATTCACGAAGAATATGTGAAGGTTCTTGCCGTTGTTCCGGAAGGTGCTTCGGTGAAAATTACGGCCGGCAAACGGAGTATGACGCTCACGGCTGAAGACCTCGCTCATTATCAGGGCGAACGTGGCCGTCGCGGAAATAAGCTGCCCCGTGGCTTACAACGTGTCGATCAGGTCGACATCGAAATCTAGTTCTCTTGTGCGCCCTCATTCTGCAGGGCGCTACGCTATTTTGCAGCTTATTCCGGTCTCAATGTCTCCTTTAGTCTAAAAATCCCGTTTTGATGTGCAATTTTCGTGTGCTTTCAGCGACTTCTTCTACACTTAAAAGTGTTTATAGGGAGAGACATTATGCTCGGAATTGTGTTCACGTCTTTGGTTGAAATGCTCGAAGACAATATTTCACCTGAGTTTGCCGACGAAGTGCTGGTGGAAGCCAATCTGGAAAACGATGGTGCTTTTACGTCAGTGGGTTATTATCCTTTCAGTGAACTGCAAAAAATAATGGTGGTGTTGGTCAATAAAACCGGCCGACCTTTAAATGACCTGCTCTATGATTACGGCAAATATCTGTTTACGGTATTATCGGCGGGTCATGCCGGGATGATGGCTAACCGCCACTCTGTGTTGGAGATCCTGGACTGTCTGGATGATGATATTCATGTGCAGGTCAGAAAACTGTATCCGGACGCCGACTTACCTTCGTTTAAAGTGCTGGAACGCACTCCAGAGAGTATCAAAATGGAATATTACTCCATGCACGATCTCTACGCGCTGGCTGAAGGCCTTATTGACGGTGCGGCGGCCTATTTTGCACAGCAGGTTGAGCATCAGGTGATGCCAACCAACGTGCCTCACACCTATCATATCGACGTTAAACTAATTGCATCGTGAATGATTCGTCAGTCCCAGCGCCAGCCGTTGCCAGTCTGAACCGACGACTGGAGCGGGAAAAAGCGGCAAGAAAACAGGCTGAAACCCTGCTCACAGAAAAAAGCCGGGCGCTTTACGATGCGCTGACCAAAAGTCGCCGTGATCAGGACAAGCTTGAGCTTGCACTCTGGGCCAGCCAGGAAAGCTACTTTGAGTGGCATGCAGAGGAAGATATTTTCACTATCAAAACCTTTGGCTTGCGGCAAAAGCAGTTGCGCGAGGTAAAACAAAACGCCATTGCCCTGATGAGCAGAGTTCATCCCGATGATTTAGCCCAATTGCAATTAACCTGGTCTATGGCGGTAAATGGTGAAAGCGATGACATTGAACTGATTTGCCGGATAAGGGGAATCGGCGGCTATCAGTGGACCCGCGCTCGCGGTAAGGTGCTGGAGCGGGACAAAACCGGTGCGGCCACTTACATCGTTGGCATGGCGAAGGATAAAACCCGTGAACACCACGCCGAACAGTCCTTTCAACTTATGGCTTCGGCATTTGCCAGTTCCCGTGAACCCATGCTGGTGTTGTCGACTAACCTGCAAATTACTGAGTCCAATAAAGCGTTTCGGCAGCTGGCCGGTCTTGGTGAGTCTGAGACTGCTGAAAAACTGCGGTTAGACGATTTTCTGGCGGATGCTCAGGCGCCGCTGGAGCGTATTTATCAAAGTCGTCAGGAACGCTTCGAAACGGAACTTATCACGACTGGTGGTCGTCAGGTGGCCGTGGATGTGTCGCTGGCGGTGTTTGAATCCAGGCACCAAAACTCCTCTTATTTAATCGCCACGTTGCGTGATATCAGTGAACGCAAGAAAAATGAACAGCACCTGCGGGTGCTGGCTAATCACGACGATTTAACCGGTTTGAAGAACCGCCTGGGTTTGCGCGCCGAACTGGATGAGCTGCTGGCCCGCAGCCAGCACTTTGTATTGTCTTTCATTGATTTGGATGGCTTTAAGAATATTAACGATATTGCCGGCCACGAATTGGGTGATGAATGCCTGCAAATTGTCGCGCGCTTGCTGAGTGATACCTTTGGGGCATCTACTGTCGTGACTCGCTGGGGCGGGGATGAATTTATTATTGCCAGCTCGACGTTGGATAAGCCGGCTTTTAGCCAGCTTAACCGTAACGTCATTAAGGTTCTCGAGCAGCAAACTTTCAATAGCGGTAAAACCGAGCTTACCGTGTCGGCCAGTATCGGTATTGCTGCTTATCCGGATGATGGTGCAAGTATTGAAACGATTATTCAAAACGCCGATGTGGCGATGTACCGGGCGAAGACTAGTGGTAAAGGCCGGGTATTTGAGTATCACGATGGCCTGGCTGAGCATGTGAAAGAACAGGTTTCCATGCTGAGTGACTTACGCAGGACCATTCGCAACCGCGGCTTGGAGTTTTACCTGCAGGGCAAATTTAACGTGGCAGGCAGCCTGATTGGCGCTGAATTGTTGTGCCGGTGGTTTTCGCCGCTGCATGGTATTGTTAGTCCGGCAATATTTATCCCGTTAGCGGAGAAGCACGGGCTGGATTCGGATATCGGCCTGATCGCCCTGGAGTCTGCCTGCGAATATATCAGTATGTTGGAAGCGGAACGCATAAGCCTGCCATTGTCGGTAAATATCAGCGCCAATCAGTTGTTGAGTGAGTCATTTGCTGAGGTTGCTGCGGCCATTTGTGCCGACCACTTTGTGTCGCCTGAATTAATCGAAATCGAAATTACCGAGTCGATTTTTATACAGGATGAGGCTTCAGCCGTGAAGGGATTAGCGGCCTTAAAAGCGTACGGGTTTGTGATAGCGTTAGACGATTTTGGCTCTGGTTTTTCGTCGCTTAGCTACTTACGCAAGTTTGACTTTGACGTCATTAAGCTGGATAGAAGCCTGGTGAAAGGAATTGATGGTTCTGAGCGGGCGCGCGCGTTATTAAACGGCATCTTCAGAATGCTCGACAGTCTGCGTCTGGGGGTGATCATTGAAGGGGTGGATAATTCGGCTTATCTGCCGCTACTGGAAAACATCGGCATTAACGCTTACCAGGGCTTTTTATTTGAAAAGCCACTCCCCTACGACCAGTTTATTTTAAAACATACCCATGGCTGGCAGATGGCTAAGTAACCACACAGCCAGAAACCATAGTCTCCGGCTGTGTTTTAACAGGGCAATTAACGACTGTTGGTACTTTCGAAAATCTTATCTGCAGACGCTTCCACAAAGCCCTGATAAAGTTTGCCATCAGGCAGGGGATAGCGCTGGGCAAACTCATAGAAGCAACTCGGTATAGTCAGGCTGCCATCACTGAATGACAAGGTGTATTCATCGGCCATGGTGGAGGACTGGGCCAGATAAACTGACTCACCGCCTTTTATTTCACCGCCTGACGTATTTAACACAAAGCCAGCCTCTTTCAGCAGTGTGTTTACATCTGCCAGGTTCGCTATGTTGTTCAGGTGATTTACACTTACCGTGAAGTGATTCGCTCTGAAGCCCCAGGCGGCAAGCCAGCCGGCATATTCAGACTCACTGATAAGTGACTGATATTCCTGGGTAGATAATTGCCAGTGGCGCCCTGAGTACAGAAAGTTCTCGGCATTCACTACGCTGGCCGGCATTTGTTCTACCAGGCCTTGTATGATGCGTTGGGTTTCAGCCGAAAATTCGGCTACCCGAAGTTCACTGATAAACACTTTCGGTACCGTGGTGTCCGGGTGTTCGAAGTGTTTGGCAGTCACTTTTTTCGATTTGAAATCATAGTCGCCTTTGGCTTCGTAACCCAGCGCTATAAAGTGCTCGGCCAGGTGAGACAATTGCGTTTTGTCTAAAGCGAAGGTACGAAAGGCCACGTGATCATTGACTATCTGCGGACTGTTTTCTTCACCGGTCAGTAACTTATGAATACGCTGAGCGCTTGGTGTAATACTAACGTAATCGTTCCAGAGCGCCGAAAATAGGCTATCGGTTGTTTTATGCATGGCGAATCCTTGTCCTTATTCCAGTACTAAGCCTGGGCTTAAAGTGCCAGGCAGTGTTACTTTGTCTAGCTCAACCGATGCTACCGGGTAGGCACAGTAATCGGCGGCATAGTAGGCACTGGCACGATGATTACCGCTTTCACCAATGCCGCCGAAGGGGGCTGCACTGCTGGCACCGGTAATCGGGCGGTTCCAATTAACAATACCTGCTCTGATATGGGTAAAGAAATACTGGTAATCGGCTTCGCTGTCGCTTAACAGGCCCGCAGACAGGCCAAACCGGGTGTTATTCGCCTGAGCAATGGCGGTATCTATATCGGTATAACGAATGATCTTCAGTAACGGACCAAAGTGTTCTTCATCTTCCATGGTGTCGGCAATGGCAGTGACATCGACAATGCCGGGCGTTACCAGGCCAGTTTGCTCATCAAGGTGCTGCAGGGGGATTAAAGCGGAGGCTCCGGCGTCCAGCAATTGTTGTTGGGCTTTTACCATTCCGGCGGCGGCGGCTGCACTGATCATGGCGCCCATAAAGGGCTGAGGTTCAGCATCGTAATGCCCCACGGCGATCTTTTTCGTGGCATTAATCAGCGCGTCAACCAGGGTATCGCCGGCGGCAGTGGCTGGGATAAACAGGCGACGAGCACAGGTACAGCGTTGTCCCGAGGTGACAAAAGCGGACTGGATAATGTCATGGACAGCGGCTTTGGTATCGGCTACTTCGGTGACGATTAAGGGGTTGTTACCGCCCATTTCCAGCGCCAGAATTTTGCCTGGATGGCCGGCAAATTGCTCGTGCAGGATCTTTCCGGTGCGCGAGCTACCGGTAAAGAACAGACCGTCAATTTGTGGATGAGATGCCAGCGCCTTGCCGGTTTCTACTTCACCCTGTAGAAGGTTGAGGACACCGGCTGGAATACCTGCTTGTTCCCATAGTTTAACCGTCGCTTCTGCCACCGCTGGGGTTAAATCACTGGGTTTGAACACGATTGTATTACCGGCAATAAGAGCCGGGACGATATGCCCGTTTGGCAGGTGCCCCGGGAAATTATAGGGGCCGAATACCGCCACGACGCCGTGTGGTTTATGGCGAATAAACGCTTTGCCTACTGGCATCGGGTTCTCTACCGTACCGGTACGTTCATAATAGGCTTTTTCAGAAATGGCGATCTTGCCAATCATGGCGCCAATTTCGGTAGCGGTTTCCCACAGTGGCTTGCCGGTTTCCTGAGCAATCAGGGCGGCCAGCGCCTGCTTGTTCTCGCCCAGCAGTTCGGCGAATTTTTTAATCAGTGACAGGCGTTCTTCAACGGTTTTGGCGGACCATTGAGGCAGCGCTGCACGGGCAGCGTTAAGCGCGCTGTCTACCTGGGTGGCCGAGGCGGCCTGACCGCGCCAGATGGTTTGATTTTTGGTCGGGTCGACCGAAGTAATTGGAGAACCTTCTCCGGCAACCCACAGACCATTAATAAAGTGAATGGCTTGTTGCATGATTTCTGTCCTGATGCTGTTGTAATTGTGTAGTTAGGTATCAGTTGCGAGGTTTTACGCTCGCAAACCGAATTGAGTCGCCTTCTTCCACGTCCAGCGACGCTGCAGCCTTATGAGAAAGCACTGCCTGGCCAGTCAGTTCATCGAAACTGACATCGGCAACAACCGCTCTGAAATCGGCGATTTTAGTATTAATGATGTAGCATAACTCACCGTCCTGGGCGGCTGACTGATCGTCAATATGCACGACTGCCCGACGGCTGCGTTGCGCCGTATTGATGTGGCTGAGTCGTGCTTCCACGGTGGGGCCGCCATCAAATATATCTACGTAGCCCCGGCAACTGAAACCTTCTTCCTGTAATAAGCGCAGTGCAGGCTCAGTTTTCTGGTGAACCTTACCAATCACGTTTTGGGCTTCCTGGCTAAGCAGGTTGACGTAAATCGGGTATTTTGGCATCAGTTCAGCAATAAAAACCTTATTACCGATGCCCGTCATGTAATCCGCGGTAGGGAAGTCCATCGAGAAAAAGTGCTCTTCAAGCCATTCCCAGAAGGGTGAGCGGCCATTTTCGTCACTCACACCACGCATTTCGGCAATCACAATTTCGGCAAAACGCTCGCGGTGTTCTTCCATAAACAAAAACCGCACCTTGGATAAGAAGCGACCGTTTACACCTTTGCGGGCATTCTCGCGCAAGAACAGGGTGCAAATTTCGCTGACACCGGTGTAGTCATTACAGAAGGTCAGAATTTCCACTGTATTGTGGATATCGAGTTCACGCGAGGCGTGAACTACTTTACCCAAATGGTAGTGGTAAAAGGCATCGTCGGTGCCGACCGCGGCTTCAATACCGGTGGTCCCGACGACTTCACCGGTAACAATATCTTCCATGACGAACAGGTATGACTCATTACCAGGCGCTGACACATCGCGACTGAACGCTTCCAGTGACTTGCCGATTTTGCGTTTGAGCAGACTTTCATTGACCGGCAGCGACGTAAAGCCGATGCCGGATTCTTCTGCTACAGCATACAGGGCGTCATAATCACTCGATCGGATAGGGCGAATAATGTACATGAGCAATTCCCGGTTAATTAGCGCGCTGCTACCACGCTCGCAATAGCGCGTTCAAAACGGACCAGACCTTCTGCTATATCTTCGTCTGGAATCACCAGCGACGGAGCAAAACGAACCACGTTAGCGCCCGCTACCAGGCACATTAGCTGTTGGTCGGTTGACGCGTCGAGGAATTTACGGGACTCGCCTTTGAAGTCGTCATTCAGTGCGCAGCCCAGTAACAGGCCCTTACCCCGAATTTCAGCAAACACTTTGTGTTTGGCATTGATGGTTGCCAGGGTGTCGCGGAACAGCTGCTCTTTTTGCTTAACGCCGCTCAGAACCGCCGGATCGTTAACGATATCAAAGGTACGCTCTGCTACCGCACAGGCTAACGGGTTACCGCCGTACGTGCTGCCATGAGTACCCGGCTTAAGATGCTGCGCAATGGCTGTGGTGGTTAGCATAGCGCCAACCGGGAAACCGCCGCCCAGTGCTTTAGCCGTAGTCAGGATATCCGGTACTACGTCGAGGCCCATATAGGCGTATAGGTGACCGGTACGGCCTACGCCTGACTGAACTTCATCGAAAATCAACAGCGCATTGTGCTTATCACACAGTTCACGAACGCCTTTCACAAAGGCCGGGTCCGGGGAAATGATACCGCCTTCACCCTGCAGAGGCTCCATCATTACCGCACAGGTTTCATCTGAAATCAGTGCTTCAAATGCTGCCAGATCGTTATAATCACAATGTTCCACCGCGCCAGGCTTCGGTCCAAAGCCATCGGAGTAAGCTGGCTGACCGCCTACGGTTACGGTAAAGAAAGTCCGGCCGTGGAAACCCTGGGTAAAGGCAATAATTTTTTGCTTGTGCTCACCATATTGCTCCAGCGCGAAGCGGCGGGCCAGTTTCAGAGCGGCTTCGTTAGCTTCTGCGCCTGAGTTAGCGAAATAAACACGCTCCGCAAAAGTGTGGTCGGTGAGCTTTTTGGCCAGTCGTAATGCCGGCTCATTAGTGAAAACGTTACTCAGGTGCCATAATTTCTGGCCCTGCTCAGTTAAGGCATTCACCAGCTCCGGGTGACAATGTCCCAGTGCGTTTACGGCAATACCGCCGGCGAAATCAATAAACTCGTTACCTGCCTGATCCCATACTCGCGAGCCCAAACCTCGTACCGGTACCATTTTGGCCGGGTTGTAGTTAGGAACCATGACCTGATCAAACATTTCGCGGGTTACCTGCATTTTTTCACCTCTAACTGTTAGTTATCGCCATAAATTCGCGTGTTTCAGGCGTCGGAATTTATGGCTTTAATTCATTTTTGAGCGCTCCAGTATGCCACCTTAAATGACCGTTGTCTTGTCTATTACCTTTCCTGTAAGGCAGTAAAATCAAGGGGTCTGGCACTTATTGCATAAAATGTGAATAACTATCCAGATATATGAATATGCTGGTGTCAGGGCGAAATTATCGGCGGATTCTGCGCCATGCTGGTTATAGTGGGGTTTTTGTGTGTAAAACAGGCTTTACGGCTGAATGATTATGAATCGCTTAAAAAGCCGCACTTTTTCTCTTTTTGGCGGCTTGTTCAGGCCTTTTTGTTCACAGATCGGTCAGAATTGGCAGCTGATGAAGCGGTTGGGCATTCAGCGTTTGCAGTAATTCAGGTGCAATGGCGCAGCCTGCTATGAACTTTTCATTTTCATCATCCAGGAACAGGTTGTTGTCTTTTAACATTCTGTACTTGGCATAGTAGCGGGATTGCTGCAGTACCTGAGTGAGCGGATCCGCATCATCCGGCAGGACATCCTGCAGCACTTGTTGCATGGCACTGGTAAAGCCAACCCGTTTAAACACCATGTACTCAAATAAGTGCAGGGCAGCTTTATCGCTGTGTTGATCAATTAAGGGCAACAGGCGTTTAGGGTCGGGTACCAGTTGCACCAGCGCGGAGTGCAAATTGCGCAGCTTGGCCTTTTGGGCATGGCGTAAAAAGTCCAGGTGCACCTGTTCAAACAAGCGAAAATACAGCTTAACAATAGCACTGCGACCCAACTGACTAAAGATCGCCAGGGAATAAGCTTCAAACGGTTTTACCTTATGTTGTGTGGCAATGGTTTCAGCCGTCCGGGCGCAAATCAGGCTGTATTCCCAGACTTTGTGTTTTATTTGTGGGAACGGGTCACTGATTAGTGGCAGGGTCTGTTTATAAATTAACGCGGGAATGACTCGCTTTACATTGTCGATACCAATGAAACTCAAAGCGGTTTTCAGCGTGTCTACGGCAATAACGTCTCCACGGGCATCGCGACGTCGGTACTGTGGCTGGTTTACCTGTTTGAGCAATTCATCGACTAGCCAGGGAATATTCACTGCAATGGCTTCAACCTTGCTGATGGTGGCAGAGGGGGTAGCCAGTAAATCAATCAGGTTAGTAGTATGTTCTGACCAGTTCAGCAGGTTCTCACACACATCCTGGGTATCGGCGAGTGTCGACAACAGCTTTTTATCGATGACCGCGTGTAACTGCTGATTGATTTGTTGTAAGTAATTGGCCTGGATCTTAGCGGTTTCCAGCTTATTTTTGATGGCGTCTTTTTCGACTTTCAACAACTGACGGCGGGTAAAGCTTTGCTCTGACTCGGCGTAGCTGACTTCGCCGGGGGCACGCCGACCGACCATCGCTTTCGCGAGCTCAGGAGCCAGCAATAAATAATTGAATCGTTTAGCAAACGCTGGGGGGGCCAGTAACCGCTCTACCATTGAAGTCCCGCTATATCCATGTAATACCCGAACCTTATACGTTTTGCAATGCTTAGGCTAGGACATGTTTGTGTTTGTTCAGGCAATCAGACCGTTGAAGTAATCAGTGTCTTACATCGTTTTGTTCAGCGTAACGAGTTGACCGTTAAATTCTGATACACAGTTCATATCGGCATCTATTGGAACAACCTTAGCCAGCAGTAGGAAGTTTAGCAGAACCTGATGACCATATTCGGTTAGCAGCGACTCGGGATGATACTGCACTCCCCATACAGGCAGGTGCTGATGTTTAATGGCCATGATCTCAGGTGTCTGACCGTCATCGCTCCAGGCTACGACCTGCAGACAGTCGGGTACCGACGCCGGGTCGATGACCAGCGAATGGTAGCGGGTTACCACAAAGTGTTCGGGGATATTGTTAAACAGGCTATCGCCGTTATGGTTGACACCTGAAAGTTTGCCATGCCTGACCTGCCGGGCATTGGTGACCCGGGCGCCAAATACCTGACCGATTGCCTGATGGCCAAGGCAGACGCCCATGATAGGGATTACCCCGGCAAATTGCCGGATCACATCGAGACTGACGCCAGACTCGTTTGGCGTACAGGGCCCTGGTGAGATAACAATACCCTTCACAATAGCCGGGTCTATCCCGGCTACACTAATGGCATCGTTACGCACTACTTGCAGCTCACACCCCAGCTCCTGAAAATATCTGGCCAGGTTGTGACTAAAAGAGTCGTAATTATCGATCAGTAATAACACGGCTTAATTGACTGCTTCAGGGTTTAGCAATAAATCCCAGCGCATCATAAGTGGCCTTAAGTGTAGCCGCGGCACGGATCTGCGCTTTCTCTGCGCCCTGATGCATCACTTCATCAAGGTAGCTGCGATCGGCGCGCAGGGCGTTGTAACGTTGTTGCAGCGGTTCAATCAGTGCGACGACTGCATCGGCAACGTCGGATTTTAAATGGCCGTACATTTTATCTTCATAGGCCGGAACCAGCTCATCAACGGCAGTGCCGGTTGCCAGTGACAGCAGGGTGAGCAAATTGGTGACTCCGGGTTTTTCTGCCCAGTCAAAATAAATGCGCGCCTGCTCGTCTGAGTCGGTCACTGCGCGTTTGATCTTCTTGGCTACCTTCTTAGGTTCTTCCAGCAAGCCGATAAAGTTGTTCGGGTTGGTGTCTGATTTAGACATCTTCTTATCCGGCTCCTGCAAACTCATGATGCGGGCGCCAAACTCAGGAATGTAGGGCTCCGGAATACGGAAGGTATCGCCGTAAATGTTGTTGAAGCGGGTAGCGATGTCGCGGGTGAGCTCCAGGTGTTGTTTCTGATCTTCGCCCACCGGTACTTCGTTGGCCTGATAAAGCAAAATATCAGCCGCCTGCAACACGGGATAACTGTACAGTCCGACATTAATATTACTGGTATTGCGGGCTGATTTATCCTTGAACTGGGTCATGCGGTTCAGTTCACCCATTTGGGTAAAGCAGTTTAACACCCACGAAAGCTGCGCGTGCTCAGGCACATGAGACTGCAAAAACAGCGTGCTCTTAGCCGGGTCGATACCACAGGCCAGGTAAAGTGCCAGGCCATCCAGGCAAGCTTCTTTCAGTTTGGCCGGGTCCTGACGTACCGTAATCGCATGCAAATCCACAATCATATACAGACAGTCGTGTGTTTCCTGCATGGAGACCCACTGCTTCAGCGCACCCATATAATTACCCAGGGTAAGCTGTCCGGATGGCTGACAGCCGCTTAATACGATTGGTTTTGCGCTCATTACTTATTTACCTATTCACACTTAATTACTTAGAAGACACTGTAGCCAGTTCGTCACGCATTTGTTGGATAACCGTGGCATAGTCCGGCTGATTGAAGATCGCTGAACCGGCAACAAACATATCGGCACCGGCAGCGGCAATGGCTGCGATATTATCGACTTTAACTCCGCCGTCAACTTCCAAACGGATGTTTTGACCAGATGCATCGATACGGGACTTAACTTCTCTGAGTTTGTCCAGGGTGCCAGGGATGAATGACTGACCACCAAAACCGGGGTTTACCGACATTAATAAGATGTGATGCAGTTTATCCATCACGTAGTCGAGATAATGCAGCGGCGTGGCGGGATTAAATACCAGGCCCGGCTGACAACCTTTATCAGCAATTAACTGCAGACTGCGGTCGAGATGCTGGCTGGCCTCCGGGTGGAAACTGATATAACTGGCACCGGCATCGGCAAACTGAGTAATTAAGTCATCCACCGGCGATACCATTAAATGCACATCTATAGGTGCGGTAATGCCATAGTCGCGCAGCGCAGAACAAATCATCGGGCCAAAGGTAAGGTTAGGTACGTAATGATTGTCCATCACGTCAAAGTGGACCACGTCAGCGCCGGCATCGAGCACGCGCTGCACATCATCACCCAGACGGGCGAAATCGGCCGAAAGAATCGACGGAGCTATCAGGAATGGTTGCATGATTAACCCTTATAGACGGTGTAGGGAAGCAGGGTAAAGCCGGACGAGTGATGAAGTGCACTGTTGTTATGCTGATATCTACGACAAAACAAACACTTGGCCCGCGTATTTAATGAGCGATATGTTAGCGGATTATCGCTAAGGGCAAAAGTTTTAATCTCGCACCTTAACGGGGATTCTGCTTCTTTTTGGTGCAATATATTGCTGATTGACTGTGCGAACGGCCTTTTTCAGATTTTTATGTTGTAAAAGTTGTGAATAAAAATACATTTAAAACAATAATTTATTAAGTTTATGTGGTCTATTGGCAAGTGTCGACACATTGGGCACTAGTTTTGCGTATACCGACATCACAAAAATAAAAATACAGACAGAAAAGTGATTTAAATAAAAACACTTATGCGTGATTTATACGGAGAACACACATGAAATTTAATAAAACACTGGTAACTTTAGCCGTTGTTGGCTCTTGTCTTTCATCACAAGCTGTACTGGCTGATAGCCTGTCTGGTAACGTTAGCGTAACTAACAACTACATCTGGCGTGGTCTGACTCAAACCATGAACGAAGCAGCGGTTCAGGGTGGTATCGATTACGCCAGCGACAGCGGTTTCTACGCGGGTACCTGGGCATCTAACGTTAAGTATGAAGAGTCTGACGCTTACTCTTATGAGCATGACGTTTACTTTGGTTTTGCTGGCGAAGCTGGTGATATCAGCTACGACGTAGGTTACCTGTATTATAACTACGATGAAAATGCGGGTTATGATTTTGGTGAAGTTTACGGAAGCATCGGTTACGGCAGCTTCAGTGCAACGTTATCTGTATTAGCAAATGCTGAGCCAGATGAAGGTCCGGGTGAAGACTTCGGTTTCGGCCAGGCAACTTACCTGTCACTGGATTACGGTATTGCTCTGGAGAGTGGTACAGAGATTGGTCTGCACTTAGGTCACCACCAGGGTGATTTTGCAGAATCATTTAACGGCGTTACTGACGCTTATATTGATTACGGTGTAACCATTGCGAAAGACGGCTTTGCGTTTATGATCAGTGGTACTGATTTAGACGACAATGATGATTTCGCAAACACGCCAGAGCGTGATAATGATTCAATCAAATACACTGTTTCTTACTCAGTAGATTTCGAACTGTAAGAGACCTTTAACACTTTTACAGTGTTTATGTTTTGTGCACGCAAAGGCCACACAGTAGTGTGGCCTTTGTACTTTTGGTTGAAATTTTCATTGCCAGATGTAACAGACTGATTATAATTACACCAATGGACTTTATTCTGGAACGGTTTTCAGTATGACAATGCTAAAGAAAAGCTTGAACTGGCGGGTAACAGGAGCGGTATTAGCTCTGATGTTAACCGTGGGCAGTTATAATCTGGGTGTAGGATCGCCTGTGCAATCAGATTGTCCGGAAAGCCGTGTGAGTAATGTACTGGATGATGCCGAGCAGGTAAGCTGGGTCAGCTGGCTCACAGGACGCTCTACATCTTATCGTTTTCATTTCCTCGATCTTCTTGAATTACTCTCTCGCCACAAAGGTCAGGACAGCGAGTAACTACTCGTTGTTTGCGTACTGGTGGCAAATAAACCGGGTTTTCTGAAAGTAGTACAAAGCGTACTGGCCAGTGCATTTGGTGTTCAGAGCCAGCAAAAATACCAGCAGGACTTTTCTCAAACTGCTATCGCTCCCTATATTGTGGTTGGCGTAGTATTCGTTATATTACTGGTGCTTGGGTTAGTGGCTCTGGTTAACTGGCTGACGGCCTGAAGAGACAGTTGATAACTACTCGTCTATTGCGGTAATAGGATACACCGGCTTATCCTGAAATAATGCCAGCAATTCGCTCACAGGTTTACGGGCACTGCCTTTTTGACTTATCGAACGTTTTACATTCATCGTGGTTATTTGTGCACCGTAGTACATCTGCCGGGTCATGGGTAAGTCATGATTGGAGATCAGCACCGGGATGTGCCGTTTAAACGCTGCGCGCTGAGCCAGAGTAGCCAGCTTATGCTGACAGGATAAACTGAACTGTTTGGCGGCATAGCTGGTAAACAGGGCGGTTTTACTGATGGGCGCATAAGGCGGGTCGCAATAAATGACACTGCCTTTGCGTGCATGCTGAAAGACTTTCTCAAATGGTAAACAGGTAAATTTGGCCTTTTGCGCTTTTTCTGCAAACACAAACATTTCGCGTTCGGGAAAATAAGGGCGCTTATAACGGCCGAATGGCACATTAAAACGGCCTTTCAGACTGTAGCGACACAAGCCGTTATAGCCATGTCGGTTTAAATAAACAAAAAGCAGGGCGCGATAATACTCATCGCTGGTCTGATTGAATTCTTCGCGCAGTCCGTAGTAGGTTTTTTCGCTGTTGTGGTTTGGCGAAAAAAAGTGTTTAAGATCGTTAATAATCGGGTCGGGCTGTTCTTTTAACAGCGTGTAGAGATTAATCAGATCCGGATTAATATCGTTGAGCACATAGTGCTGAAAGTCAGAATTGAGAAACACCGACCCGGCGCCAACGAAAGGCTCGATGAGCTTCTTCCCTTCTGGCAGGTGTGCATTGATTTGTTCAACCAGGCTGTATTTGCCTCCTGCCCATTTGAGGAAAGCCCGGTGTTTACTGACGGCCATTATGTTGGTAACTACTCACTGACGCTATGATTTTTATTATTGGGGATATTGTGAACGAAATTCACAAAGCCCAGCATCCCGCACCCGGGAAGGTTACCCTTGGGTGGCATTCAACTTTAACGAATCGTTGATTGTATCTGTCAGCGCGGATCTCGACAACCGACAATAGCCAGAAATCGGTAATTAATAGCGTTTGTGGCGTTATGGCTGGCTGGCGATTTCGGCTTTTATCTGGCGACCCGCTTTAACAAAGGCTTTATCACTGCCCGGGAAATCGGGTAACGTTTGCAATTGTTGCTGGGCTTCTGCCAGGGAGGGAGCAGGCGTTGACCATAATATGACGTACCAGTCACCACCATAGCGATAGGTCTTATATAAGATTACCTGACTGGTGAGCTGATAATCTGTTAAGAAATCCTGTGCCAGTTGCCGATCCTTCATACCGGCAATTTGCACCCAGTATTGCCCGGCTGGACTTCTGGCCAACTGTGCATTAGCTAGCACAGCGGGTTCGGGGGGCACTGACTCACTGCCCGCCGGTACTGGTTCGTTTGGTGCTAAATTTGGTGCAGCCGGCGGCGTTGTAAGCTCGGATTGCCCCGCTTGGGAAACCGATGCTGACTGCTCAGCTGCTGCGGTTTCGTTGGCCGAAGCGTCGCTTGTGGCCTGCTGTTCGACTTCAGTGGCAACCGGCGTTACCGGAAGTGCTTTGATAGCTTCATTATAACTGGCCATAACCCGCGGCTGGACTGACGACTCACCCGCTTCAATGGTACTCTGCTGCGCTGCGTTACTATTATCCTGCTTAACAACACTGAGGGTCCGGGTGGGCTTAATGATTGCTTCTGACTCACCAGCACTCTGCTGTGTTGCCGTTGGCTGGCTGTCTTCAAGGGGCTCAAACAAAGTGGTCATTGTGGCGCCGTACTGCCAGCCCATAATGGCGGCAAAACTTGAAAGAAAGACTAAAGTAATGCCAATCCACAGCCAGGGGGAGCGTAACCGGTTATCGGTTAGTGGCAGAGCGCCAGCTTCGCCACGCTCCTGACGGTAGCGTTCAAAAGCGGCCCGGCGCTCGGCGAGCAGTTTATCCACATCACTACTGTATTGCTGGGTTGATACCGACTGGCTGCTGATCAGTAGCGGCGTATTGGTATTTTTGGCGGGGAGCCATTCTTTAGCCTGCTCGGCCCAGTCACTTTCGCCAAATAAGAGCACATTCAGATGCTGCTTGTTATTAGCAAACCGACTTTGTAATACCAGGTCCCAGAGCTCCTGCAGAAAACTGTTGGGTAAATGCTGGGCCTGGGTAATCGTAATCAGTACCGGCCCGTCATGATGATTAAGACCGGCGAGTAGTTCATTTAATGGCCGGATATAGCTGCCTACCACCTGACCAAGCAACTGCTTGCACAGTGTGCCGCGATAGTCCGTTACCTGCATATCGGATTCTGCGGTAATAAAAGCCAGTTCGGTGTTATCGGATTGCTGAAAAACGAAGGATTCGAGGGTGCGCTGCTGCTCAGCAATACTGTCTCCGCTGACAAAAATCAGCTGAGACGAGTAATTGACTAAATATTCAAGCCTGCTATGCAGCTCTGACGCCACGGTAGTTTCCTCATTAAAAGGCCAGTGAAATACCCGATTAACTCAATACCGCGTCCAGAATAGGCTGGGTAACCGCTTTGGTTACCACCGCTTTGCCTATCCCCTGCGGGATAACAAAACGGATTTGGCCGGCTTCGACTTTTTTATCCCGCGCCATATGACGCATATAATCATCGACTGACATGCTATCGGGGCCGCTAACCGGCAGCTTAAACTGTTGCTGCAGAGCTTCAATCCGACGGGTTTCTGACGCTGTTAACCAATCAAGGTGTTCTGCGGTTTTACAAGCAAGGATAATACCAGCTGCTACTGCTTCGCCATGCAACCAGTTGCCGTAACCTTGTTCTGCTTCAATCGCATGACCAAAGGTATGGCCAAGATTCAGCAATGCGCGAATTCCGCCTTCTCGTTCATCCTGAGCAACAATCTCAGCTTTAACCTGGCAGCAACGGAAGATTGCCTGGCCCAGTGCTTCGGCTTCCAGCGATTTGAGTGCTTGTTGATTGGCTTCTAACCAATCGAAAAAGCCAGCATCATAAATAATGCCGTACTTAATCACTTCCGCCATGCCCGCAGCGAACTCACGTTCTGGCAGCGTGTTGAGGGTAGTGATGTCTATGGCGACTAAAATGGGCTGATAAAACGCACCAATCATGTTTTTGCCCAGAGGATGATTCACTGCCGTTTTGCCGCCTACGGATGAGTCTACTTGCGATAGCAAGGTAGTAGGCACCTGAATAAACGGGACGCCCCGTTGATAGGTGGCTGCCACAAAACCGCATAAGTCACCAATAACACCACCGCCCAGAGCAATGAGCGTGATATCCCGGGCAGCGTTCATTTCCAGCAAGCGGGTCATTACCACTTCGAATTGCTCAAGGGTTTTATATTGTTCGCCATCCGGTAACGTGATGACATCAGTTTGCTTGTCGCCGCAAGCTGCCAGTACCCGCTCCAGATAGAGTGGTGCCACGGTTTCGTTGGTTACGATAACGGCACGTTGCCCTTTAATGAAAGGCACAAAAAAGCCGGGCTGCGATAACAGTCCGGCTTCAATCTGAATAGGGTAGCTACGCTCGTCAAGTTCTACTGTTAAAGTTGACACGCATGTAGCTCCTTTTTAAATGTTATAACCCAATCTTACTGATAATTTGGTTAGCGACGGCCCGCGCTGATTGATCGTCGGTTTCCACTACGTAATCTGCTACTTCTTCATACAGTGGATTGCGCAGTTCCGCGAGGTCTCTTAATACCTTTTCCGGATCATCCTTTTGTAACAAGGGGCGACGCTTGTCGCGCTGGGTTCTGGCAACCTGCTTGTCGATGGTCGTTTGCAGATACACTACAATACCACGTGCTGACAAGCGATTACGCACTGCTTTGGTCATAATAGAACCGCCACCAGTGGCCAGCACAATACCTTGTTTGTCAGTTAAATCATTAATGACATTTTCTTCGCGTTTGCGGAATCCATCTTCACCTTCAAGATCAAAGATCCAGGTAATGTCTGCGCCAGAACGACGTTCAATCTCCTGATCGGAATCGAAGAACTCGAGGTGTAACTCATCTGCTAAGTGACGACCAATGGTACTTTTACCTGCTCCCATTGGACCAACCAAAAAGATATTACGTTTTTCAGCCATATTTGCTTATTTCACAACTTATTTATGTTAAGGGCAGAATGTTCTGTTTTCCTCAACCACCCGTTCACACGTGCTTATTTTGTCGCTAATAAGCACATACACAAAACCTCGTAAAAATTTCGAGAGCGGGATTATCTCAGTTTCTCAGACCGCTATGCAAGTTTTGTTGCAGGGATTAGGGCGAAAGCTGCAAAAATGAAGCTTAGCCAAAGGATTAACGTGCAGATTAGGGGAAGAAAAGGCAAAAATGTCTGTCTCAGGCGCCCGATTTGCCGCCTGAGAGAAAAAAATTACAACGCTTCGGTAACGATTTTGGGTGTCACAAAGATAAGTAGCTCTCGTTTTTGATAAACCGTAGAGCTGTTTCTGAACAGTGCACCCACCACTGGCAGATCACCAAACAGGGGAACTTTGCTCACATCATTGCTGTTGACCTGTTGAAAGATACCGCCCAGTACTATGGTTTCACCGTTTTCTACCAGCACCTGGGTTTTAATTTCCTGAGTATCAATAGCGACGGCATCACCGGTAGCCGTTTGCACGGTTTCACCGCGGGTATCCTGGGTCACAATCAAATCCAGTATGATTCGGTTATCAGGGGTAATGTGTGGTGTTACCTTAAGGCTTAGTACGGCTTTTTTAAATTCAACCGACGTAGCACCACTGGAGGTGGCCTGCGAATAAGGAATTTCAGTCCCTTGTTCAATGTAGGCTTCCTGCTGGTTGGCAACAGTGATACGTGGACTGGCGATGATTTCACCCTTATTTTCAGATTCCAGAGCCGATAATTCCAAATCCAAAATGGTGCCATCAGCCAGGCTGGCAATCTGAAAACCAATGCTGCCTGCTGCGCTGGCCACCGGCAGGTTAACATTCAGGCGGTCGCCCAGAGCTGGCACCGTTCCGCCTGCGATGGACTCAGCACCAGACAAGGAACCTGATACGCCATTATCATCCTGACGATCCGAGAATCCCCAGCGAACGCCAAGTTGTTCGTCTACGTTATCGCGCACGGTCACCATGCGAGACTCAATTAATACCTGCTTAACCGGGATGTCCAGCGATTCAATGACCTGTCGCGCCTCGTCAATAGACTCTTGAGTATCCCTTACCAAAATAGTGTTAGTGCGGTTATCGACGGTCACCGTGCCGCGTTCGGTCAGAATGCCGCCGCCTCCCTCTGCGCCTTTGAGGATTTGTGATAACTCCGAGGCTTTTGCATAGTTTACGGTAATGCTTGCTGAGGCCAATGGGGCCAGTTGGGCAACCTGCTGCTTAGACTGTAGCCTTTGAGTTTCGCGCTGCGACAGCTCATCGCTGGGCGCGATAAGCAGAATATTACCTTCCTGACGTTTGTCTAAGCCTTTAATTTTAAGAATCATTTCCAGTGCTTGATCCCAGGGAACCCCGGTTAGGCTAATGGAGACATTACCGGTAACGGTATCAGTGGTAACCAGATTAAAACCATTTACCTTAGCAATGATTTGCAGCACCTGACGCACCGGAACATCCTGGAAATCCAGCGAAATGGGTTCGCCTTCGTATACACTCTTTTCCAGTTTCGCCATTTGTTCCTGGCTCATCGGGCTAATGCTGACTGTCAGGGTTTTACCGTCTTGCTCAGTATTAGTGATCACATTACCGGTATAATTAAACTCAATGCGTGAAGCCTCTTTTTCCTGAAAGGTCTCAATGGTTGTTACCTGGGTGCCAAAGGCGGTCACGTCGAGTTCAATTAACTGGTCTTCGGCAAGTTCTGTTGCCGGCAGTGTGACCACTAACTTACCATTCGCTTCAATAACCTGAGGCTTTACGTCGCGATTGTTCATTGTCAGTGTAGTCACGGCCACGGCCACGGCGCTGGCGCCGCGAGTAAAATCGATGTCTTTGAGCGTTGTCTTAAATACCTTCTCTGCCTCGGCATTCGGATTAATTAATTGCGGAGATTCCTGAGCGCGTAGCTCAGCGGCAACTACATTAAACAGTAAAAACGTGATCGCGGCGCCCGCTAACCAGTAGCGGCGCTTGTTTTGCCGATTTAGCCTTTCGTTAAAGATATATCGCTTAGACATCTAATAATCTCCTGCTCACGACTTCATCGTCAGCGTTGTTTCTTTCTTCTGCCAGCAGCCGGTGCCGTCAGGAACAAGCTCTTGAATAACCACTGTGTCATTGCCAATGTTGATAATTTGTCCGAAGAACAAACCCAACCGACTGCCTTTCTTCGCCTGGTAAAGTCCGCCATCATTGGTTTTAAATAACACCCAGGTGTCACCGTTGGAGCGGAAGCTGCCGGTGAGCGACAGTGCATCAATACCGTAAGCTTCCAATGGCTCCTGCGCCCGGTTGGAATCCGGCTGTAAACAGTTGGTTTTAACCTGCGCTACTACGGGAGCCCGAGTGGCTTTCGGGCGGATAAACGGACTGCGAAATTCCTGCGCGTTGTAGGCAAAAACCGGTTTTTGTTCAAATTCCGGATAAGGTTCGATACTGGGTTTGGTGTTTTGTTTGACTTCGTTGGTATAAGCCACCAGATCGTCAATATGAGGCGCACAACCTGTCGCGGTCAAGGCTACCACTGCGATCCCCAGGAGGCGAGTAAATTGCGACATTACTTACTCTCCTTTTTTTCAGTGGTGGCGGCCCGGTAAGTCTTGGCCAGCAGGCTTAAACGTAAACCGTTCTGGTCACTGTGTACTTCAAAATCGTGCATTGTCACGATTCGCGGTAAGTCGGCCACTTTAGACACGAATTCACCAAAATTATGATAGCCACCAGACACCTCAATGCGAATTGGCAGCTCGGTGTAAAATTCTTTAGGGATTTCCTTTTCCCAGTTCAGTAACCGGAAAGTAAGGCCGGCGCTGGTGCCGACATAAGTAATGTCATCCAGCAGCCCGGGCGTTTCATTACGGGTTGGCAGCGACTTCAGCATTGAGGAAAAATCTTCTTCGATTTGGGCCAGCTGTTCTTTGTAGGCCGAAAGGTTAGCCGCCAGACGGTATTTTGCCTGAAACTGCATTTTTAACTCGGCTTCCTTGGCTTCAGCCTGATCCAGTAGCGGCAGCTTGGGGCTAACAATACCGAAATAGCTGATACCAGACACCACAATCACAATGAATAAGGCTACAACGGTTTTTACCTCAAATGGCCAGATGGCAATTTGTTCAAAATCGAGGTCGTTAATCTCTTTTAATTTGGCAAAGTCAAACTTCTTCATTTGCCACCTCTGTCTTGTTGTTCTTTCTCCATTGCCACCTGTTCGGTAATGGCAAAGGTCAGGGTAAATTCACTTACGGCATCGGTTGCGCTGGTGTCGGCAACAATCGAAGACAGTTCACCAGAGCTAAATACTTTTGATGTTTCGAGTTGGCGCATAAATTCGGCCAGGCGGTTGTTAGACTCGCTGGTGCCACGTACCTGAATACTGTAGCCGGTGCGCTGGAGTGATTTAAAGCTAACGCCCTGTGGCACTATACGAGCAAGCTCATCGAGTACCTGAGGGGCCAGATTACGGCTGCTTTGCAGTTGTTCAATCAGGGCCATGCGTTGCTCGATGGCCGACTTACTTTCTTTAATGCGTTTAATTTCTGCAATCTGACTGTCGAGAGCGGTGATCTGGGTCTGCAGATACTGATTGCGCGAGTTTTGATTACTGATCTGGGTATCGATAATCTGGCCTATAAACCAGAACAGCAGGCCGGTCATAATGGCCACGAACGCCAGTACAATTATGTACTGTTGTTTCTGCTGCTGACGGCGTTGTTCACGCCAGGGCAGTAGGTTTACATGTGCCATCTTGACATCCCCCTGCTGGCGAGGCCTGCAGCAATTGCCAGTAAAGGTGCAACCTGCTCGACCTGCTCAGCATTTAGTTTGTCACTGATTTTGACATTGGCAAAAGGATTGAAGACTTCCACCGCAATGCCGAGATCCTGTTGTAAGGTATCTACCAGCGCCGGTATAACCGCGCCAGCGCCCGTCAGGATGACTTTTTCAGGACGCTCAGTCTGCATGGTGCTCATGTACATTTGTAAGGCACGATTAATCTGCTGCTGCAGATTTGCCGCAAAGATAGGCAGGGTATCACTAATCCAGTTGCTTGGTAGGGTATTGTTGATTAACTGTTCCTCAGTATCTTTGCGATCAAGCATGTGCACAAGAGACAAATCCTGAATCAGCGCATCAACGCCGAAAGTGTGCTCTTTGGTATACACAGTTTTGCCATCATCCCAAACAGTAACCTGCAGAAGAGATGAACCAATATTAATGCAGCATATACGCTGGGTTTCTTCGTTATGGGGATAAAAGTAATCTACCGCATTACCCATAGCGTAGGTTTCCACGTCCACCACTTTCGGCTCGAAGCTATGTTCACGTACCAGCGTGGAGCGATTATCCACCACATCACGGTGGGCGGCGGTAAGCAACACGTTCACTTTACCAGAATGGGTTTCACTCATACCCACTTCCTCGAAGTCCAGATAAACTTCTTCCAGCGGGTAGGGGATTAAGCTGTCGGCCTCGACTTCTATCTGTCCTTCAAGCTCGTAGTCGGACTGATCAGGTTCCATATGCACGATTTTGCTGATCACCGAAGTGCCGGCTACGGCAATGACTGCTGGCTTAATTTTACTCTTAAGTGCCAAACGAACTTTACGTAACGCCAGACTTACTGCGTCGAAGTCGGTTATCTCACGCTCTCTGAATGCTTCTTTAATAATCGGCTCGCAGGCAAACGCCGTCAGCGTGTAGTCGCCCTCAGCGCCTTCCAACACAACTGCCTTGATGCAACGGGTGCCAATGTCGAGTCCGACAATGGGGGGTTGCTTTTTCTTGAACAGCGATTTTAGCATAGTCAACTGAGTCTCATTTACTTGCTATCAATTTCTAACATAAGATGTTACTTAAATTTTTTCTATTTAATGGTTCTAATAAATACACTTAGGTATAAAATATAAGTCATTTTTGCAGAAAAGCCCTGTTTATTCTTATTGTGAAGTATATCAAAACCTTCTTATTGCTCGGATTTGTCGGTGCACTGCTCGGCGGTATTGCACTTACGGGTATTTATTTTTATATCAAGCCGGACCTGCCCAGCGTTGCAATCCTGAAAGATGTGCGATTGCAAACGCCTATGCGTATCTATACGCATGACGGTAAACTCATCTCGCAGTACGGCGTTAAACGCCGCATCCCGGTTACCCTGGAACAGGCCCCGGATTTACTGCAAAAGGCCATCCTGGCAACAGAAGATAATCGTTTTTACGAGCACTTCGGTATTGATCCTATCGGCATCACACGGGCTTTCATTAACCTTGTTCTGACCGGCGAGAAAAGTCAGGGTGCAAGTACCTTAACCCAGCAGTTGGCACGGGGGTTCTTTTTAACCCGAGAGAAAACCTATATTCGTAAAATAAAGGAAGTGTTTATTGCTCTGCATATGGAAGCCGAGCTCAGCAAAGACGAAATTTTCGAGCTGTATTTAAATAAGGTGGAGCTCGGACACCGCTCTTTTGGTTTTGGCGCAGCGGCCCAGGTTTACTATGGCAAGCGACTCGACGAACTAACGCTGGCGCAAATAGCTACGCTGGCTGGTTTGCCCCAGGCCCCTTCAGTATTGAACCCGGTGAGCCGTCCGGCACGTTCGGTGGAGCGCCGTCGCATTGTGCTACTGCGGATGCTCGATGAAGGTTACATTACCCGCCAGCAATTTGATGAAGCTGCCAGTGCGCCGGTTACAGCCGAGAAGCATGGTGCAGAAATTGAACTGGATGCCCCTTACCTGGCCGATCTGATTTATTCAGAAATGGTGACGTTGTATGGCAAAGAAGAAGCGGAGACCGGCGGATACCAGGTTTATGCGACCGTTTCGTCTGAATTACAGCAGGCGGCACAAAATGCAGTAAAGCAGAATTTACACGATTACGATGAACGTCATGGTTATCGCGGCGCGGTGGCACGCTTGTGGCCACAACAAAAAGATCAGCCAACGCCGGAGACTGACGAGGCAGAATCCGGCTGCGAGACCACACCACTTTATCCGTACTGGCCTTGTGAGGTAACGGAAGAAGCGGTGATCAGTCAGTTAGACAATGCCGGCGCGTTTGGTTTTGTGTTCCCGGTAGCGGTTATCAGCGTCGATGAGCAAACTTTTATCACCCGGGATGTCACTGGCACTGAGCGGGTCATTGAATGGCAGGGTATGGACTGGGCCCGGCCATTTTTAAGCGATAGCCGGCAAGGCCAGCCTCCCTCCGAGGCGTCTGATATTGTCAGTGCGGGTGATATTGTTTATATCCGGCAGCAGGATGGTCTGTGGCGGCTGGCTCAATTACCCGCGGTCAGCGGCGCCTTTGTTGCGTTGGACCCGCATGATGGCGCGGTACAGGCCATTGTTGGCGGATACAGCTTTTATCAGAGTCAGTTTAACCGGGCGACTCAGGCCAAACGTCAGGTGGGCTCAAATATCAAACCATTTGTTTATTCGGCGGCGCTCGATAATGGCTATACCGTTGCCAGTATTATCAACGATGCGCCAATCAATGAGTGGGATGAAGCAACCGGCGTCGCGTGGCGACCGCAGAATTCACCGGCTGAATACGACGGGCCTATCCGTATGCGGGTGGCACTGGGTAAGTCTAAAAACGTGGTGTCAGTGCGTTTACTGCGTGGTGTAGGGCTGGACAATACCATTGAACACCTGACCCACTTTGGTCTGGACAGAACGGATATCCACCGTGATGAAACCGTATCGCTGGGCTCAAGTTCTCATACGCCACTGGAGATCGTTCGCGGTATGGCTACGATAGCCAACGGTGGGTTCTTAATTGAGCCGTATTTTATCGACCGGGTACTCAATGAAACCGGGGAAGTGTTATGGCAAACCAATCCGGTAGTTGCCTGCGATAACTGCGCAGAAAGCAGTGCAGAAAAGGCGAACCAGGACGAGCAGGAAACCGATATTGAGGCGCTGTTAGCTGCGGAGTTAAATCAGTCGCTGCCAGCCCAGTCGGATATTGCAGAAGTTATGGCAGCGCCCCGGGTAATTTCAGCTCAGAATGCATTTTTAGTCGCAGATATGATGCGTACCGCCGTCAGAGCCAATGGCAGCTGGAACAAAAAGACTTACTGGCAGGGCACTGGCTGGCGCGCCAGAAACATTCTGCAACGCACCGATCTGGCTGGTAAAACCGGTACAACTAATGATTCCCGGGATGCCTGGTTCAGTGGTTTCAGCCGCAACCTGGTCGCCACCGCCTGGGTGGGTTTTGATGACATGACAAGGCAACTTGGCAGAGCGGCTTATAATAATCCGCTGGCCAAACGGGATCCTGACCGCTTCGGCTGGATTGGTAATGCCATGGTAGGCACGGAGAGTGGTGCTATGGCAGCACAACCAGCGTGGATCCGCTTTATGCAGGTAGCGCTTGAAGACGAGCCGGAAGAAGCTATGTCGGTACCCGATGATATCGTACGGGTGCGAATTGATCGTACCAGTGGGAAGTTGACCCGACGTACAGACCATACCACACTATTCGAGTATTTCCTGAGGGGCACTGAGCCGACCGTGTATGTCTTAGAAGATGACGTCATGGATCCGGCTGAGCAGGAAGACTCAACGCCTGACGTAGAGGAAATCTTCTAACGTCTATACTGATAACGACAATATAAAAACTGGTTAATAACAATGTCTGATGACGATAAGCGATATTTGTATATACCGCATGCCGGCCCGTCTTTGCTGGAAACTCCCTTACTCAATAAAGGCAGCGCGTTCAGCGCTCAGGAAAGGGCGCGCTTTAATCTTACCGGTCTGGTACCCCCGCGCTACGAAACTATCGAAGAGCAGGTAGAGCGGGCTTACCTGCAGTACAACTCCTTCGATGAGCCGCTGAATAAGCATATTTACTTACGCGCTATTCAGGATAACAACGAAACCCTGTTTTACCGTCTGATCCAATCGCACATTGAAGAAATGATGCCGATTATTTATACCCCTACCGTAGGGGATGCCTGTGAGCAGTTTTCAGATATCTATCGCAGTTCCCGTGGCTTGTTTATTTCCTGGGAAGAGCGCGATCAAATTGATGATATCGTCCGTAACGCGACCAAACGTAAAGTAAAAGTCATTGTAGTGACCGACGGCGAGCGGATCCTTGGCCTTGGCGATCAGGGCATCGGGGGAATGGGTATACCCATCGGTAAACTCTCCCTGTATACCGCCTGTGGTGGTATTTCACCGGCGTACACTCTGCCGGTAATGCTGGATGTGGGGACCAATAACGAAAAACTGCTGAATGATCCGATGTACATGGGGGCCCGTCACCCGCGTATCAGTCAGGCCGAGTACGATGAATTCCTCGACTTGTTTATCAAGGCTGTCAATCGCCGCTGGCCTGAAGCTCTTATTCAATTTGAAGATTTTGCCCAACCCAATGCGATGCCACTGTTGAACCGCTATCGAAATGAAGTGTGCTGTTTTAACGATGACATTCAGGGCACGGCTGCGGTGACCCTGGGCACCATTCTGGCCGCGTGCAGAATGAAGCAGGCAAAGCTCTCTGAACTAAAAGTGGTGTTTGTCGGTGCTGGCTCGGCCGGTTGTGGTATTGCTGAGATGCTGATCCAACAAATGTGTTCTGAAGGACTCAGGGATGAAGAGGCCCGTAAGCAAATCTTTATGGTCGACCGCTACGGTCTGGTGATGGAAGGTCAGGAGGGGCTGCGCGACTTCCAGCAAAAACTCCAACATAGTCAGGACGAAATCGCTGACTGGTCGTTTAGCGGTGAATATCCGGTGCTACTGGATGTGGTTAACTGCGCTAAGCCTGATGTGTTAATTGGTGTATCTGGCCAGCCCGGCTTGTTTACTGAGCATGTGGTGCGAGCCATGAAGCGCCACACCGAACTGCCCATTATCTTTCCGCTTAGTAACCCGTCACGTCAGGTGGAAGCGCGTCCTGAACAGGTTATTGAATGGACCGAAGGGGAGGTGATCATCGCCACCGGCAGTCCGTTTAAGCCCGTCGAATACGAAGGCAATGTGTATCCGGTAGCCCAGTGTAATAATAGCTATATCTTCCCAGGGATTGGCCTGGGTGTCATTGCTGCTAAGGCACGCTTAATCAGTGATGAAATGCTGATGGCCGCCAGTAATGCGCTGGCCAATGCTTCGCCGCTGGCTAATTCCGGTGAAGGCGAACTACTACCGCCACTGAGAAAGATCTCGGCTCTCAGTCGCCAGATCGCCTTTGATGTGGCTAAGGTCGCTATGCAGCAAGGCCTGGCACTGGAGCAAACTGACGACAACCTGTTAGCCAGTATTGAGAAAAACTACTGGCGGGCGGAATACCGCCCCTACAAGCGGGTTAGCATCTAATTGTGACCAATATTCCGGCTACGCAGGGGCGTAGTCGGAATAAACTGTTATCGTTTTGCAACATTTACCGACCCCATCTCCCTCTCTCAATTCAATATTTCAATTTAACTCACTGTTTATTATATAAAAGTCTGTTTTGGCACGGCTCTTGATTATTCTTAAGTGTAATGCACTTGCTTCACTAGGGCATGCATTGCACATTGCTTTTCAGATGTGTCTCAACAACGTCAATCCGACTGGATGAAGCGTTTGTTGTTCCCTTCTTTTGATCCTCAGGGGGCGATGGAGTGCCCCCTCTTTTTTTCTAACACGGTTATGAGTGCTTAATTATCCAGCTCACAATGTCAGCCCAGAAAGGTAATCCGTGTTTGGAGAAAAAACGCATATGCCCAAGATGCTTCAGACCATGCATGTCCGGATCGAGTACTTTTCGCGTGACCCTGAGGTTTTGATAGACCGTGAGAATATCTTCCATATTAACCTCTGGTGATATTTGGTCGTCGATGGCTCTTAGCCACAATGCAGGTTGAGTGAGCTGATCGTAATACTGCTGTTGAATATGACTACCAAACTCGGTTTTGGCATAACCCTGACCATTACACCAGCGTCGCCACTGAGCGCCTACGCCTTTGGGCAGCGGCTCACCCATCCCCATCCAGTGCGATTGCGTGCGACCAAATAATGCGTTGGTGAGTGGAATAAACACGTTCATATAGAACCTGTCTCTTATACACATCTCCGAGCCCACGAGACAGGCAGAAATC
>OJDQ01000023.1_pt1 | contig 80978 bp, 67 predicted proteins | sample 1592851 | NCBI WGS metagenome assembly OJDQ01 (sample SAMN05416774, study PRJEB24817) | seawater metagenome | isolation source: Sea water | place: Canada:Atlantic | collected 2013-07 | reverse complement strand
AGATTTCTGCCTGTCTCGTGGGCTCGGAGATGTGTATAAGAGACAGGTCGTGGCCGGAACGCCGGAAATGAATGCGGATGTTTCTGCCAGCCGGGAGCGCATGAATGTGCTGCGCGAGTTGCTGCAATCGTCTGAATCCGTCACACCGGAACCGGAGAAAGCCGTTCGATAGCATGTACGAAGCCCATTTCGGACTGCAGGAAGCACCGTTCGCATTGACGCCCAACACCCGCTATTTTCTGCGGGCGCCTAGCCATGGCGATGCGCTGGAACTGTTGCTTGTGGCCTTGAAAGAGCGGGAGGGCTTCATCAAGATCTCCGGAGAAGTCGGCACAGGCAAAACCCTGTTGTGCCGGCTGTTGCTCAACGAACTCGAGCAGATTGCCCACACCGCCTATATTCCCAATCCCCAACTTACCCCGGATACCCTTTATGAAGCGGTGGCCGAAGAGCTGGGTGTGGATATGTCCGGATGCGCCAATGCCCACCAGGTTCTCAAGGCCATCAATGAGAGGTTGATTGCCCACGCCATGGAGCAGAAGCCGGTTGTCCTGGTGATCGATGAGGCTCAGGCAATGCCGGAGGAGACCATTGAGGCGTTGCGCCTGCTCACGAACCTCGAGACCGAGAGTGTGCGGCTGCTGCAGGTGGTCCTGTTTGGCCAGCCGGAGCTGGATGTGTTGCTAAGGAAGCAGAGCCTGCGCCAACTGAACCAGCGCATCACGTTCCACTATCGCCTGGCTCCGCTGGACCGCAACTCGGTTGCCCAGTATCTGCGCCATCGCCTGGCCCAGGCCGGTTACAACGGCGCCGATCTGTTTGCCCCGGCTGCGCTTCGGCTGATCACCCGGGCCTCCGGCGGTATTCCAAGGCTGGTAAATATTCTTGCTCACAAATCCATGCTGGCGGCATGGGGCAGGGGTGACCGTCTGATTGAGCGAGGCCATGCCCTGCAGGCTATCCGCGATACTGAGAGCGTCCGCTCGCCTGGCCTGATCGGGAGGTGGTTATGAGCCTCCTGAACGATGCCCTGCGCGCAGCAGAACAGCGTCAGAGCCGCCCGGAGGTGGCTGCGGCCTATGCGGGCCATTCGCAGCCAGCGGGGCGCCGCCGCTATGGATTATGGGTACTGGTACTGCTGGCGGCAGTCTTGATTGGCGTCTCAGTGTTCTGGTTCATGACTCGAAACAGTGGTGAAGCAATGCCGGCCCAGGTAAGCGCCAGGCCAGCGTCGGAAACCGTTTCAGAGCCTAACACCGGTGGGGATGCCGGGAGTGGGAACGTCCCGGTTGATTCGCAACCGGCGGACGCCCGGCAAGTCGCCGAGGAGCCAGGGGCTTCCCCGGTCGGGAATGAGCCGGTTCGCGAACCGCCACCAGCTCCCGAGCCCGACGCTGCGGCCCCGCCTGAACCAAAAGCTCAGGAAGTGGCCCAGAAAGTGACCCAGGAAGTGGCCCAGGAAGTGGCCCCGAAAGTGGCCAAGGTGCGTGAGCCGGAGCCAAGGCCCGAACCTGTAAGAGTCGAGGCCTCCGAGCCGGAAACCGCCGCCAGTAAGCCGGTGGTCGCAGAGAACAAGCCAGCCCAGGAAACCGAGGAGCCAACGCCGCCGGTGAAGCAGGTACGTGAGACGCCGGAAGCCATCGACCGTCGAGTCAGCCGGGAGTTGTCGTCACTACTTCGAAGCGGCGAAAACCGGGAAGCTGAGCAGCGGTTGCAGGAACTGGCAGCCACCCAGGCCGCGACGGCGAGCCGGGAAGTCTTTGCCCGTCAGATGCTGGTGCAGGGAATGCCGGACCGGGCATTGGCGTGGCTTCCGTTATCAGTGACCGACAGCGATGCCGGGCTGCGACTTCTCAGGGCGCGGGCACTCCACGCCAAGGGCGGGTTGACGGAAGCGCTGGCAACCCTTGAGAACAATGTGCCCGCTGTAAACCAGAACGTGGAATATCGGGTAACCCTGGCAACCTTGCTGCAGCAGGCAGGCCGCAATACCGAGGCAGCCCGACACTGGTCGGCCCTGATTGCCGAGGATGACAGCCGCGCGGCCTGGTGGGTGGGCCTTGCGATTGCCCTGGAGACGGGCGGCGAGATCAATAGTGCGGTTCGGGCGTACAGCGAGGCCGTCCAGTTACCCGGGCTTTCGCCTTCCCTGGCGGATTATGTTCGTGAACGACTGAAATCTTTGCAGGCGGGATGATGACGACAGAGCCAAAAAAGAAAGTCCGGTTAGGCGACCTGCTGGTTCAGAATGACGTTATCACTGAGCAGCAGCTGATGACGGCCCTGCGCGAGCAGAAGAGTACCGGTCGCAAGCTTGGCAAGACGCTGACGGATCTTGGCTATGTGGACGAAGACAGCCTGCTCAATATCCTGTCCCGTCAGCTCGATGTACCTTTTGTTCAGCTGCGCCACTACCAGTTCAACAATGAGCTGGTAAAGAAACTTCCGGAAGCCATGGCTCGTAGGTTCCGCAGTATCGTGCTGGCGGAGCATGGTGGCGAACTGCTCGTGGGCATGGCGGATCCTCTGGACATCTTTGCCTACGATGAGCTGGTCCGCATTCTGAAGCAGCCCATCAAACAGGCCGTAGTGCGGGAAAGCGAGCTGCTGAACACTCTGGACCTGGTGTACCGGCGTACCGATGAGATTGCGTCGCTGGCGGAAGAGCTGGAAGACGAACTGGGCGACGATGCCTTCGACCTGGCGGATCTTTCCGCCGAGTCCGAAAGCGCTGAAGCGCCGGTGGTCAAACTGCTGCAAACGCTGTTCGAGGATGCTGTTCAAGCGCGCAGTTCGGACATCCACATCGAGCCGGACGAGACGGTGGTCCGCATCCGGCAGCGGGTGGACGGTGTGCTGCAGGAACAGGTGATGAAGGAAAAGCGGGTCAATGCCGCGCTGGTATTGCGCCTGAAGCTGATGGCAGGCCTGAACATCTCCGAGAAGCGGATGCCCCAGGACGGGCGCTTCAACGTTCGGGTGAAGGGCCGCAGTATCGACGTGCGGGTCTCCACCATGCCCGTTCAGTACGGCGAATCCGTGGTGATGCGTTTGCTGGACCAGAGTCAGGGCATGTTGAACCTCGACGGAACGGGGATGCCAGCTCAGTTGCTGGAACGGTTCCGCCGAATGATCAAAAAACCCCATGGCATGATCCTGGTGACCGGTCCCACCGGTAGCGGTAAAACGACGACGCTCTATGGTGCTTTGACCGAGCTCAACCGCCCGGAAGTGAAAATCATCACTGCCGAGGATCCGGTGGAATACCGTCTGCCCCGGATTACCCAGGTACAGGTGAACCCGAAGATCGGTCTGGAGTTCGCCAATGTACTTCGGGCCGCCCTGCGACAGGACCCGGACGTGATCCTGGTGGGCGAGATGCGGGATCGCGAGACCGTGGAGATCGGCCTGCGAGCGGCCATGACCGGCCACCTGGTGCTCTCCACCCTGCACACCAACGACTCCATCAGCAGCGCCATGCGGCTGATCGATATGGGCGCGGAACCCTTTCTGGTGGCCAGCTCCCTGCTTGGTGTTGTCGCCCAGCGCTTGGTGCGGCGGGTCTGTGACAACTGTGCCGAGGCCTACACGCCCACGGAACAGGAGCTGGTCTGGCTGCGCAGTTTTGATCTGGATCCCCTGGATATGGAAGCCGGATTCGTTCATGGCCGTGGTTGCTACCAGTGCAGCAACACCGGCTATAAGGGTCGGATCGGCGTTTACGAGATGCTGGAAATGAACGAAGCCATGCTGGATGCCCTGCGGCGCCAGGATGTCTCGGAGTTCACCAAAGCGGCCCGCTTGAGCCCCCTGTACCGGCCGCTGGGGCAGTGCGCCATGGACTTTGCACTGCAGGGCACGACGACACTGGAAGAGGTGGCGCGGGTGGCCGCCACATCCGAGGGCGAGTTCTCGCCCGAGGATGACATTCCCCTGCCGGATGAACCGATCGGGGGAGGCGCCTGATGCAGTTCAGCTACCGGGGCAAGGATGATCGTGGCGGTGTCCAGCAGGGTTTGCTGGGCGCTCCGAATGCCGATGCTGCTGCCACCGAACTGATGCGACGGGGTATAACTCCGCTCGCCATCCGGGAGGTGCAGGAAACGGAATCGGTCATTGATCGATTGAATCGTCTGCCGATCTTCCGGAAGAAGGTCACCCTCGATGAGCTGATTGTGTTCTGCCGCCAGATGCATGCGCTGACCAAGGCTGGCATCCCCCTGATCCGAACCATGCGTGGCCTGGCAGAGACCACGCGCTCGCCGGTGTTGGCGGAAGTGCTTGAGGATGTGACCACCCGTCTTGAAGGCGGCACCACCATGGCGACGGCCATGCAGGCGCATCCCAAAGTCTTCTCGGAGCTGTTCATTGCCATGATCCACGTAGGCGAGAACACCGGGATGCTGGACGACGCTTTCCGGCGCCTGTCAGAAATTCTCGAGCTGGAGCGGGATACAAAGCGGCGCCTGAAGCAGGCCATGCGTTATCCGATGTTTGTCATCATTGCCCTGTTATCGGCTCTGATGATCGTGAACTTTCTGGTTATCCCCAAATTCGCATCGGTGTTCAACAAGCTGGGGGCAGACTTGCCGTTTCTGACCCAGGTATTGGTTGGCACCTCCAATTTCCTCCTGGCCTACTGGTACGTGATGCTGTTCGTCGTTGCCGCTGGCGGGCTCTTGGTGCGGCAGTGGAAACAGACCGAACAGGGCCGGCTGACCTGGGATCGTTACAAACTCCGGTTGCCGATTATCGGACCGCTGCTGGAATTGATCACGCTCAGTCGGTTCGCGAGGAACTTTGCTACCATGCTGTCCGCCGGCATGCCCGTAACAACCGCGTTAACCGTGGTGGCTGACACAACCGATAACGCCTGGATCTCGACTCATATTAAGGACATGCGCGCCGGCATCGAGCGGGGCGAGAGCCTGCTCAGAACAGCCAGGCACAGCGAAATGTTCACCCCGCTGATTCTGCAGATGATTGCCGTGGGTGAGGAAACCGGTTCTGTGGACGACATGCTCAACAACGTGGCGGATTTTTACGATGAGGATGTCGACTACGGCCTCAAGAGGCTGGCTGAGTCGATTGAGCCAATATTGATTGTGGCCATGGGCATCCTGGTTTTGATCCTGGCACTGGGCGTGTTCCTCCCGATCTGGGACCTGGGGGCCGCCGCCATGGGGCGGGGCTGAGTGCCAGCGGCAAAACTGGCGGACGCCAGCGGGTACTCGCTTTCCCGCAAGTTTCGTCTGGCAGTCGTGGTCATCGTGTTGGGCGTTCTGTGGTGGTTCCTGCTCGGTGTGTTGGAGCGGGAAACCCGAAATGCCGAAGAGCGGGCCGCTAACATGGTGATCAGCCAGCTGAGATCGGCCCTGGTGACCAAGGGTGCAGGAGTGATGCTGAGCCGTGGTGGGCGCCTGGCGGAGCATCAGGGCATCAACCCGTTTGAGCTGGTGGAACACCAGTGGGGCAATTACAAAGGACAGTGCCAGGCCGAACAACTGGCACCGGCCACCTGGTGCTTCCGGGTTAAAAAACAAAAAGAAACAGAAAACGGGCCCAAAGGCTGGTTAATTTATAAACCAGGGCAGCCGATAACCATAGATGGTCGGCAAGCCAATCAGGAGCAGCCTCTGGCCTGGACAGTGACAACGGAATTTGCAGACCGCAACGGGAATGGTGAGCGGGAGCAAGAAGAACGGCTGACGGGGTTAAAACTGGCCCCGGTGTCGTTGACAGAAGAAGCAGCGCAAACACAGGATGCGCAACGCTGAGCAGACGGACAGACACAATCTGAAAGAGGCCGACGAATGATGCAGTACGACAGCAGGCAAAAACAGAAAGGTTTTACTCTTATTGAGCTGGTGGTGGTGATTGCCATCCTGGGGATATTGGCAGCGTTTGCGTTGCCGCGGTTTGCGCAGCTTTCGGAGCAGGCGCATCGTTCAAGCATAAAAGGAACAGCCGGTGCGCTTGCGGCTGGAGTGGCACTTGCGAAAACGCAGTGGGTGTCCAACGGAAACGCGTCTGATCAGGATGATGTTGAAGATTTTGGTAATGGATTGGTTGACGTGAGCTCCGAGGGCTGGCCTACCGCTACAGGTGGTAGTAACGATCCGAATATGGTTCCAGCCCGCTGTATCCAGGTCTGGGAGGGCGTGATGCAGGCGAATGCGCCGAGTGTCAGTGAGAGCGGTACTACGGATTATACCACTTCGGTGCAGGGCGACGCCGATGGTGTTGGTGGCGGCGATGATTGTGTATTTACCTATGAACTGGATGGTTTGGGTAGCTCAATTGAGTACGACGCGGATACAGGTGAAGTGACAACAACCATCAACTGATAAACCTTAATACCTACAGACAATCGAAAACGGAGTATTACCATGAAAGCGATGACAGCCATTGCGGCAAGAAAAGAAAAAGGCTTCACCCTGATCGAACTGGTTATGGTGATTGTAATTCTGGGCATCCTGGCGGCGTTTGCTTTGCCGCGGTTTGCGGATTTTGGTAATGAGGCTAGAGTTGCGAGCCTTGATGGGGCAATTGGAGCTGTGAAGTCGGCCTCATCTATCGCTCACTCACGCTGGCTGGCGAATGGTGACGGCGCTGCGACTGTGGTTCTCGATGGTGTAACCGTAGCGATCGACAACTCTACGTCTGGAAATGGTTTCCCTACTGCTGCCACGGGCGGGATCGGCGCGGCAGCGCAACTTGATGCCAATGATTATACAATCGGCGCTGCGAACTCTGGCGTTGCGACCATAACTCCGACGGATAGCGTTGGAATTGATCGTGACGGCGACGGAACAGCGGGAGAATGCTCTTTCGACTACGATCAAGCTGATGGCACAATTGACAACCGCGTAATTGAAGACTGCTAATCGAAGAACAAGTAGGGACGAAAAAGCTCATCATAACGAGATGTTCAATGCGTGTAGCGACGGTCGAACAAGTTCAAGGATTCACGCTCGTTGAACTGATCGCTGTTGTCATTCTTATTGGCATTCTAGCGGCGGTAGGTGTCGGCCTGTTTGCCAGCCGTTCTGCTTTCTCGCCCCTTCTGGCAAGCCAGCAACTTGCCTCCGCCACGCTGCTTGCCCAACAGGCAGCGCTGGCGGGTAATGAGGCAGGCTCACTCTCAGTAACACAGGGCGCCGATGATTTCGTGTTCACCGTGGGCCCGGGCACGCCTTCCGAGCGTGAGTTCCGTATGAGCCGAAATGGCACCGGGCTTTCGGTTTCTGGCGCATCCTTCCCTATTAGTTTTAGTGATCTGGGACGTCCCGATACATCAGGCGATGTCCTTTTTACTTTTTCTGGCAACAGCACCTTTACCGTATGCCTGAGTTCTCTCGGCGCGGTTTATGGAGGTGGCTGTTGAAGCGTCGCGGTGGCAATGGCCAGCATGGAGCAACCCTCGTGGAGCTGGTGATGACGATTGTCATTATCAGTGTTGCCATTGCCGGTGTTGTCGGTGCATTTTCCCTGATTGCCGGCCGAAGTGCCGATCCGCTGAACCAGACTCGGGCTGTGGCCCTGGCTCAGCTTTATATCGACGAGATCCTGGCCCGTCGTTTTGCCGAGGCCTCACCCAATGGCGGCGGGGCCGTCACCTCGGCGGAAGCAGACTGTGGTTCAGTTGGCCCGGAAGGCGCCGAATCCCGGGAAACCTTCGACGATGTGGATGATTACAACAATCTGCAGGATAGTCCGCCCGAGAATGGCGAGGCGCAGCAACTGGCTGGCTATAGCGGATTCGAGGTCGTCATCACGGTGAGCTGCGCTGGTGGTGATGTTAGCCTGAGCGGTTTTGAGGCCAAAAGAATAGACATTACCATCACCGATCCCTCCGGCCAGGACTATGTGTTCAGCGCTTATCGGGGTAACTTCTGATGAGTCGCTCCTCTGGTTTTACTCTCATTGAACTGGTTATTGTGATTGTGCTTCTGGCCATCGTCGCAACCATCTCCGTGCAGTTTGTGGCGCTTTCAACCCGAGGTGCGCTGGATGTTAGTAGCCGTCAGCAGAGAGCATTGCAAAGTGTGGTGATCAGCGAGCAGATTTCTCGAGAGGTGCGGGAAGCTTTTCCCTTGTCCGTTCGCTCCAATGGTCCATGTCTCGAGTGGCTGCCGATCGTCGCAGCAACCCGCTACGAGCAGCTGACGACTGGCCCGGATTTTGACGAGGTAACGATTTCACCCTTTGGAAGAGCCATTGATGGTGGCTTGAGAGCGATTGTGTACGGCTATGGATCGGGCCAGTCTGCGCTTTACGATAATTTGAATCCCGGGCCGGTCTCACCACCTATCGATCCGGTTTCAGCAGGTGATACTGCCCTCAATTTTTCTGGCACAGCGAGCCACCGATTCAGAGAGCGTTCGCCAGAGAAGCGCATCTTCGTGGTGGGTAATCGCGTCAGTATCTGCCAGAACACCGATCGCCTGTACCGATTCAGTGGCTATTCCCATGGCAGCGGTCAGCCAGACCAGTCAACCCTGATGGCATCAGGAACCGGTGCCGTGCTTGGTGCCAACGTCGAACCGGGCTCGGTAGAGTTCAGGGTTACGCCACCGTCTTTGCAGCGGGCAGCAGTGGTCAGTTTTGCCTTTCAGCTGGTGGATCCGCAAAGCGGCGAAACCACGCTTGTCACTCAGGAGGTGCAGGTAAGAAATGTCCCCTAAAGGCTGTTTCCGAAACCAAAGTGGCGCGGGTCTGCCGATCGCGCTCTTTGTTATAACTGTGCTGGCGTTGCTGGTCTTCGGGATGGCTCAACTGCAGCAGAGCACAGGTGAGGCTGTGAGTTTGCAGATTCAGTCGCAGAGGGCATTCTTTGCGGCCGAGAGTGGGGCCCAAGTAAGGATCCAGTCTATTTTTGACGAAATCGATAATGGAATTACACCCTCCTGTCCCTTGCCAGTGACCGCATTCAGCTCTTCCGGCCTTGCTGGTTGCTCGGCAACATTTGATTGTGCATTCGATAGTGCGAGTGGAGTATTCACATTGGCCAGCACTGGGTCCTGCGGGAATGGAGCAGACGCTGCAACCAGAGCTGTGGAGGTGCGAGTTCAGTGATGATGCCTTTACGAATTATTGTGCTCCTTACGCTGAGTCTCTTTTGCTTACCTTCACTCGCTCTTGCGGCTCAGTGCGGTGAGATATTTCCGCAGGGGATCACTGATAATATAAACCCGAATCTTGGTGCTGACGGACTGGATCTCACTGGAAGGACTTTGGGTGCAGAGGCATGGCCTGCAAACGGCGGACAGTTGGATTCGGGTGAGTACGTATTTGAGGGAAGTACACTAACAAACTATTCCCTCGAACTGGCGCCCGGTGCAGAGGTAACGATCTTTGTCGACGGTAGCCTAACGTTTGGCGAAGGCGTCAAGGTCAATCAGGCAGGCGAGCCCAGTCAACTGCTCATAATCGTTAACGGGTCCTTTTCGGCACCAACGAATTCAAATGCTGCCGCTAAGAGAATAGAGGTAAATGGATTCATCTATGCGGCTGGATCAATCAGCGTGGCCAATAATAATCTCTTTTCCGGTTCCCTGGCTGCTGCCGGAGCGATCAGTATTGGCAATAACCCGATAGATGCACCGACCCAATGGTTGGATGAGGAACGTCTTTTGGGATTGTGTGAGATTCCTCTCGCCGGAAACCTCGCCGTCTTCGACAACTTCGAGTCATACCCCCCAGGCGCTTCGGTTGCCGGCAATAACGGTGGCTCAAACTGGGGCGGCCCCTGGCAGGGTGCCGCAGGGCAGTCCGTCATCGATACCAGTGCCAACCCTCTGGAGTTCGTGGATTCAGAAGGGCGGAGAATCCGTTCAGCCACGACACTCGAAATAGTCGGTAATAACGACGAAATTGCCTCTCGGCCTCTGAATGAAACGTTCAGCGGTGACACCCTTTTCCTGAGTATGCTGGTGCGTTTCACCGGGGATCCCACCAACAATGATTTTGTCGGATTCTGGATAGAACGACCTTCGTTCGGGGCATCGCCACAATTTGGACTGAAAGTGAACGAGGGCGGCTCCGGTACCGACGATTTCTTTGTCCGCCTTGATCAGAATGCTGACTACTCGACCGACATTGTGCCCGGCGAGACCTACCTTCTTGTTGCTCAGTATTCCAAGAGCACAGACAATTTTTTCAACAGTGCGAAACTGTGGGTCAATCCCGAATGCAACGTTAATCCGCCGCCCAATCCGTCTGCCGAGCGCAACCTTTCACCCAATAATCGGGTCAGTGAAGTTTCTTCTGTTGGCTTCCGCTCGGAGAACCTGTCTGGAAGCGATGCTTTTGAAATTGGCCAGGTGGCTGTAGGCGCCCGTTGGAGGGATGTTGTGCGCTGCTCTCCCGGTCCCTTGCTAGAATATCGGATGGAGCAGACGGGCCTGAACGGAACGGCCGGTGAAATTCTTGATACCAGCGGCAATAATCGCCACGGCACGTCGTTTGGCGGGTTAGCAACGTCGATAGAAAGCCCCGCAATTCCCGGAAATCCCGGAACCTGCCGCTACGGCGACTTTGACGGCACGAACGATCGAATCATTGATTCCGACGCCGGCGATTACCTCAATGGGCTTGAAGCCATCACTGTCATGGCCTGGGTATACAACACAGCCTCTCTGTCAGGGAATGACCGGGGGATTTTCTTTACCGATGATCCCAGTGGAGGCCGGGATAACCGGCTTGGACTCCGCTATGACACCCAGGGTTTTTTTGGCAACGGCAGCAATGTCATCAAAGCCAGTGTCTTCACTGACGAGTGTAATCTGAACCAGGAGTGTCGTCAGGTCGAGACAGTCTCTGGTCAGATGGTCCAGAACCAGTGGCAGCACATAGCCATGACCTGGACTACCGATGGTGAAATCAAAGTGTTTGTCAATGGTTCCCAAGTCGGCACATCCGGTACTCAGGGTACCGGGGGAACGGGGGCCCTCGCTGGTGTGGAACGGCTTGAGGTCGGTTTCGGCGCGAAGGGTCAGCGCTGGCAAGGGGGCATTGATGAGTTCCGAATTTTCGGGGTTGCCCTCACGGAAGCGGAGATTATGGCTGAAATGAATCGGGCGTTTCCCTGTTCCGGTTTCGGTCCCAATCATATTCGACTGACTCACCCGGGACAGGGGCTTACTTGCTCGCCGGCGGAAGTAACTGTCGAGGCTTGCGCCAACGACGATTGTTCAACACTATTCAGTGATCCTGTAGAGGTGACATTCAGTTCCCCCGCGAACAACTGGGTGCCTAACCCGGTGACGGTTAACGGTCAGACCGATGTTCAGTTGAGTGTCACTCAACCAAACACGGTCACCCTGGAGGCAAGTGCCGCCCCATCGGCCCAGAACCCCACGCGTTGTTTCAGCGGTAGTGTGGAGACCTGTGAGCTTACGTTCCTTGATTCCGGCTTCGTGGTTGACGTGCCGGATCATGTCTCTGGATCTTTGGTCAGTGCAAAGATCACGGCCGTTCGCAAGGACGACGAAAGCGAACGCTGCGTGCCCGGCTTCTCTGATGAGACAAAAGAGGTTTCGCTGTGGTCTCAATACAGCAACCCATCCAGCGGAACCTTGGCTGTTTCCGTCGATGGCAGCGCACTTTCAACATCCGCCCCCGGAAGTGCACGAAGTCTACAGTTCGACAGTGTCGGTGTGGCTGACTTGGAGCTCAGATATCCGGACGTTGGGCGAATTACCCTGAATGCGCGCCATGAAGGCAGTGGAGAGAGCGCAGGGCTCGTAATGACCGGTAATGGAAGCTTTGTTGCCAGGCCGGCCTATTTCAGTCTGGATATTCCGGGGAATCCGGCGGCTACTGGCGTGGCAGAGGGGAACGTGTTCCGTAGCGCGGGAGAGCCATTTCCAGTGACGGTCTCGGCGAGGAATGTGGACGATGATATTACGCCGAATTTTGGCAGAGAGTCCGCGCCCGAAGGAGTCGAGCTAACACCTTCACTGGTTGCTCCTGTTGGTGGATTCTTGCCACCGCTCGGCGGATCTTTCAGGAATTTTGGAGAGGACTGCAATGGCGACCCTGGGCCCGGGAACAACGGAACTGCATGCGGCGATTTCGAATGGCCAGAGGTTGGCATTATCAGCCTGGAGCCGTCCCTTGTAAGCGGGGCTTACCTTGGCACTGAAAATGTTCTCGGGAACGCAGTTGCCAACGTCGGTCGGTTTGCCCCGGCAGACTTTGACATGCAGATCGTCGATGCGGGCGACGTGGAACCCTACTGCTCAGCCGCAAACAGCTTTGCCTACATCGGCCAGGATCTTGGCTGGTCACCCGGTTCGGAACCTCTACTTGAGGTCGAGGCTCTTGCGGTTGGTGGAACAGTAACCCGAAACTATACATCAGGCAGTTTCCTGAGGTTGGATGGCAGCGGGATTGACCGGCTGCCCTCCGTTGCAGACGAGCTAGCCTCAGGAACTGAGGGAGCGCTGCTTCCGGTAGTCGCAACGCTTGATCCGATGGCTCGCTCGGTGTTTGCACCAGGAGTTATGCGATTTACCTTCAGTGGCGCAGATGTAGTCCGCTATCTGAAAGAACCCGCATCCCTGGTCGCTCCTTTTGTTCCCGACTATCGAATTACGCTCAATGGGGTGACGGATCTGGACGGCATCAGTTCTACTCAGCCCGCGCTGTCTCTGCAGCCGAACTTTGGCTTTGATCTTCGCTATGGACGCATTGCTCTTGAAAATGCGTACGGCCCGGAAACCCTGCCGCTGACAGTTCCACTGTTTGCTCAGTTTTTCGACGGCAACCGGTTTGTTATCAATGCGGATGAGAGTTGCTGGGTGTTCAATTTGCCAGGGGACGGAGATCTGGATTTTTCCGACTCGGCACTTAACGACGGGGATACCAGTGTTTCGACTGTGGTGGATGGCCAAATGCTGGCAGGCTTGGTTCCTCTCGGCGACAGATTGGTGCTGTCAGCGCCCGGTGAGGGTAAATCAGAGGCACCCGGTAATCGAGGCATTGTCGTGGAAATGGAAACTCCTGTCTGGTTGAGAGACTTTTGGGATGATGGTCTCCCGAACGACCTGGTAAACCCGTCGGCCTTGGCGACTTTCGGCGTCTACCGCGGAAACGACCGCATCATCTACTGGCAGGAAGTGCTGAACTAGCGATGCAAAAAAGGGCCAGATGAAAGTTTCATCTGGCCCCAAAACATCAACGAACCCCGGCGGTTCGCCAATCGTCAGTCGTCTTCGTGTTCCGGATGGTCCATCCCCAGTTCGTTGATCTTCCGGGTCAGCGTATTCCGTCCCCAGCCCAGAAGTATTGACGCATCACGGCGTCTGCCGCCGGTGTGCTTCAGGGCGGTCTCGATCATGATTTTCTCGAACTCGGGCACAGCCGTATCGAGAATGCCTTTCTTGCCCCGCTTGAGTTCCTGTTCGGCCCAGTTTTTCAGGCCTTCCTGCCAGGTTGTCCCGGTGGTCGGTGTTTCTGCCTGGTGCAGCAATTCCGGGGGCAAGTCATCAATGTGGATCTCGCGACCGCTGGCCATGACGGTCAGCCAGCGGCAGGTGTTCTCCAGCTGGCGGACGTTGCCCGGCCAGGGCAGGGTGGTCAGGTATTCTTCCGCTTCTTCACGCAGGATCTTCGGCTCTACGGCCAGCTCTTTTGCGGCCCGTTTCAGGAAGTGCTGCATCAGGCGGGGGATGTCTTCCCGCCGCTCGGCCAGCTTTGGCAGATGCACGCGAATAACGTTCAGGCGGTGGAAGAGGTCTTCACGGAAGGTGCCCGCCTGGACCAGCTTTTCCAGATCCTGGTGCGTTGCCGCGATGATGCGCACATCCACCTTTATCGGGGTGGTGCCACCTACGCGGTAGAACTCGCCATCGGCCAGAACCCGCAATAGTCGGGTCTGGGTGTCCGCGGGCATGTCGCCGATTTCATCGAGGAAAAGGGTGCCGCCGTTGGCCTGTTCAAAACGACCCTGTCGGGCGGCGCCGGCACCGGTAAAGGCGCCTTTTTCGTGGCCAAACAGTTCGGATTCAATCAGGTCCTTTGGAATAGCGGCCATGTTCAGGGCAATGAACGGGTGGTTGGCCCTGGGGCTGTGGTTATGCAGTGCCTGAGCCACCAGCTCCTTGCCTGTGCCGCTCTCGCCGTTGATCAGCACGGTAATATTGGAGTGGGACAGCCTGCCAATGGCGCGGAAAACTTCCTGCATGGCCGGTGCTTCACCAATAATTTCGGCGTTTCGCTGGGCCATCTCGGCCTGAGGCTCACCACTGGCCCGCTTCTCGTGGCTATGGGCCACAGCGCGTTTGACCAGCGCCACGGCGTCATCCACATCGAAGGGCTTGGGAAGGTATTCAAACGCGCCGGTCTGGTAGCTGGTCACCGCGCTCTCGAGGTCCGAGTGGGCGGTCATTATGATCACGGGCACGTCCGGGTGAACGTCCACAATCTGGGAAAGCAGGGTGATGCCGTCAACGCCGGGCATGCGGATATCGCTGACGATGGCATCCGGCTGTTCGTGCTCCAGCCGCATCATGATGCTTTCACCACTGTCAAAAACTCGGGGCTGCATACCGGCCTGGTTAAGGGCGCGCTCCAGCACCCAGCGAATACTGCGGTCGTCGTCTATGATCCAGACGTTCGCCGGTTGGCTCATGGGGTGTCCTCCAGAGGCAGGAAGATGATGAAGTCGGTTCGGCCTGGTTCGCTTTCGCATTCAACCAGTCCGCGGTGTTGACCGATGATGCTCTGGGTGATGGAAAGCCCCAGACCGGTGCCACTGGCACGGCCACTGATCATCGGATAGAAAATGTTCTGCACCAGCTCCGGCGGAATTCCGGGTCCGTTGTCGATCACGTCGACCCGACACACCAGTTTGTGGCGGCGGTTGCCAATGGTGAACTGACGCAGGGTGCGGGTGCGGAAGGTAATAGTCGGCGGTTCCTCGGAACTATGCCCCGCCTGGTTTTCGAAGGCCGCTTCCATTGCGTTCCGGGCGATGTTTAGAAACGCCTGGATCAGTTGTTCCTTGTCACCCTTGAACTCCGGAATGCTGGGGTCGTAATCCCGTTTGAAATTCAGTCGCCCTTTGCTCTCAGCCTCGAGCAGTGTGCCAACTCTTTCCAGTATTTCATGGATGTTGGTCGGCGCCAGCTTCAGTGCCTTGTTGGGGCCCAGCATCCGGTCAACAAGGCTTCTGAGGCGGTCTGCCTCGTCAATGATGACCCGAGTGTATTCCCGCTGGTCTTCACTGCTGAGTTCACGATCAAGCAGCTGGGCCGCGCCACGGATGCCGCCCAGCGGATTCTTGATCTCGTGGGCCATGCCCCGCACCAGGATACGGGTGGTCTCCTGCTGGGAGATGATGTCTTCCTCACGGCTGATCCGCATCAGCCTGTCCCTGGGCTGGATTTCGATCAGCAATTCCGTCGGCTCCAGGCTGATAGGCGTTACGGAATAATCCACCGTAAGCCGTGAACCGCTCGTGAGCAGAAACTCAGCTTCTCTGCGAGTGTAGGATTGCCCGTTCCGAACGGCGGCGAAAAGGGTTTTCAGGGCGTCTTCGGATTCGACCAGAATATCCTGGAAAGGTTGGCCCTGGCTGCGGGTCATGCTGGTTTCGAACAGGCTTTCTGCGGCCGGGTTGAGGTACTGGATAGCCAGGCTATCCTCGAGCACCAGAACAGCCGTGGTAAGGCTGTCGAGAATGCTCTTGTATCCCGTTTGATGGGCCGAGGGCAGTGCCATGCGTGAATCCCGTTGGTTCGACATAAAGTGACTTCCGGAGTTTTGCAAAAAGCGAACCACTTTGAGCCAGGTTCACAAATGAGTGGGCAAAGTGCGGGCAGAGGGGCCTATTGGCGCTGAAAAGTGCCGTAAGCTGGTGCAAATCGGGAGCATGCCTCTGAACAGCCCGGTATATTCGCCCCGTTGCTGATCAGAGTATGGCTTTTTTCTGGTGCGCGCGCACCACAATAGTGCGCGCAGCCAGGGTGGCAGGGTCAGTTCAAAGCGGAAGGGCGGTGAACAGTAAATGTGATCGGAGAGCCGGTTTTCACCTGAACCCCGTTTTCATCCACGATGTGTGCGCGAGCTTCATGGGTTCCACGGAACACGTTGTTGACGGTAATCGAGCCGGAGGAGCTCTGACCGACAGGCTGGCCGTCGAGGGTCACCTCGTATTTGTGGCCTGGCTGCAGGCCAGGGGTGCTGCGAACTTCGAACTGAACATCGCCGCTGCCACTGTGGAACGCCTGGTTGTTATCCGGATAGGCGAAAGAAACGCTTTCGTAGGCAGCGCCTTCCCGCTGAACTTCTTCCCGGAGCTTGTCGGTTTCCTGGACCACCTCTGGCTTGGGCAGGGTGATTGTGGTGACCGGCTTGACCTCTACCGTTTCAGAGCCTTCGCTGGGCTCGTCAGAGTAGGTCACGTTGCCGTAGGAATCGACATTGCGGTAAACCTCGGCAAAAACCGGAGTTACCAGAAAAAACAGAAGGCCGGCACACAATCCAGACTTTGGATTCATAAGCTCACCTGTTATTGGGTTTCCCCGATTATCGGCGGGGCCCGGGGTGTTTTCAACGCCTGTCGCCCGGATGTTGGTTACATATCGTTAAGGGCTGCAGGCACTGTGCTTTCGCTCACAAAAAAGCCCCGCACAGGGGCGGGGCTTGTCTGCTGGTCCTCTGGGAAGAGGTTATTAGCAGGAGTAGTACAGGTCGAACTCAACCGGGTGAGTGGTCATATTCAGTTTCTCGACTTCACCGCGCTTCAGGCCAACGTAGCCTGCGATCATGTCTTCGGTGAATACGCCGCCGCGAGTCAGGAACTCGTGGTCTGCTTCCAGGCAGTCCAGAGCTTCGGACAGAGTCTCGGCAACCGTCGGGATGCTCAGGGCCTCTTCCTTCGGCAGGTCGTACAGATCCTTGTCCATGGCGTCGCCAGGGTGGATCTTGTTCTGGATGCCGTCCAGGCCGGCCATCATCAGTGCTGCGAAGGCCAGGTACGGGTTGGCAGACGGGTCAGGGAAGCGAACTTCGATACGACGCGCCTTCGGGCTGTTCACGTACGGGATCCGGATAGACGCTGAGCGGTTACGGGCAGAGTAGGCCAGCATAACCGGCGCTTCGAAGCCCGGAACCAGACGCTTGTATGAGTTGGTGGAGCTGTTGGTGAAGGCGTTGATGGCCTTGGCGTGCTTGATAACACCACCAATGTAGTACAGAGCGGCTTCGCTCAGGCCAGCGTAGCTGTCACCGGCGAACAGGTTCTTGCCGTCTTTGCTCAGGGACATGTGAACATGCATGCCGGAACCGTTGTCGCCGACAACCGGCTTGGGCATGAAGGTGGCAGTCTTGCCATAGGCATGAGCAACGTTGTGCACGCAGTACTTGAGGATCTGAACTTCGTCAGCCTTTTTGGTCAGCGTGTTGGCGCCAACACCGATTTCACACTGGCCGGCGGTGCCGACTTCGTGGTGGTGTACTTCGATGTCCAGGCCCATGGATTCCATGGCGGCACACATGGCGCCACGCAGGTCGTGCAGGCTATCAACCGGGGGAACCGGGAAGTAGCCGCCTTTTACGCCCGGGCGGTGACCGATGTTGTTGCGGTCGAAATCTTCGCCGGAAACCCAGGCAGCTTCTTCAGAGTGGATGTGGTACATCGCGCCCTGCATGTCTACGTTCCACTTTACGGAGTCAAACACGAAGAATTCCGGCTCCGGGCCGAACAGCGCGCCGTCGGCGATGCCGGTGGACTTGAGGTATTCTTCTGCACGACGGGCAACAGAGCGCGGATCACGCTCGTAACCCTGCATGGTAGAAGGCTCTACGATGTTGCAGGTGATGTTCACGGTGGTTTCTTCGGTGAACGGATCGAGTACAGAGGTCTCGTCGTCCGGCATCAGGATCATGTCGGATTCGTTGATGCCTTTCCAGCCCGCAATAGAGGAGCCGTCAAACATTTTGCCGTCTGCGAAAAAGTCTTCATCTACTTCGGTGGCAGGCAGTGTTACGTGCTGCTCTTTACCGCGGCTGTCAGTGAAGCGCAGGTCAACCCATTTGACTTCGTGTTCTTTGATCAAATCAACTGTCTTGGACATTGTGCATGCTCCGTAAGTTATACCGCACAGGCGGCTGTATTCATGTTCGTGGCGCCGGATCGCCCGGGCTAACGGGTTCCGATCTGTTTCTCAGGTTCGCGCAGCTTAGCAAATGCTGTTGCGTCTTACCTGTAAATTTCGGCTGATTTCGATAAAGCAAGGCGCTTGCCAATTTTTAGGGCATGCTCCAGAACAGCGCAACTGCAAGGGTTTGGGGCATATTGGAACGAGAATGCTCGCCCTGTGGCGAAAACCTGCACTCAAATGGTGCACCTTGTTGGTGCGTTTATTGGATTTTTGCCCTGATCAGGTGCATCCGTTCCGAATATAGAATAGGCGTTTTTCTTCATATTAACGACACCGACTTTTCGCTATACTGCGCGCCGCTTCATTTTTTACCCTGTCATTTCTTGATCGTGGATCGGAAAGCACCATGCAGGGTGCCGGGCAGCCAGCTCCGGTGAATGAGTTCATTTTACGGATTTGAGACGGCATGTGCTGGGATTCTCCCTGCGATAGACCTTCTCAGGTCATTGAGTGCATGCCGCAGGAATATTTTTGTGATTGAAAAACTTCGTAATATCGCCATCATCGCCCACGTTGACCATGGTAAGACTACCCTCGTAGACCAGCTCTTGCGCCAATCCGGCACCCTGGATCGGAAGGAGCTCGATAGCGAGCGGGTCATGGATTCCAACGATCAGGAAAAAGAACGGGGCATTACCATTCTGGCCAAGAACACGGCCCTGAAATGGAACGACTACGATATCAATATTGTGGACACCCCGGGCCACGCTGATTTCGGCGGTGAGGTTGAGCGAGTCATGAGCATGGTCGATTGCGTGCTGCTGGTGGTTGATTCCATTGACGGCCCCATGCCTCAGACCCGGTTTGTTACCCAGAAGGCATTTGCCGCGGGCCTGCGCCCGATCGTCGTGGTTAACAAGATTGACCGTCCCGGCGCTCGTCCAGACTGGGTCGTGGACCAGGTATTCGACCTGTTTGACAACCTGGGAGCCACTGATGAGCAGCTGGACTTCCCGATTGTGTTTGCCAGCGCTCTGAACGGCATTGCCGGGATGGATCACGAAAACCTGGATGACAACATGGATGCCGTGTTCCAGGCGATTGTTGACCACGTGCCGGCGCCGAACGTGGATCCGGATGGCCCGTTCCAGATGCAGATCTCCCAGCTGGACTACAACAGCTTCCTCGGTGTGATCGGTATTGGTCGTATCATGCGCGGTAAGGTCAAGACCAATTCGCCGGTAACCGCCATTGGCGCCAACGGCAAGAAGCGTAACGGCCGTATCCTCAAGATCATGGGACATTCCGGTCTTCAGCGTGTTGAAGTCGAAGAAGCTCAGGCTGGCGACATCGTCTGTGTCAGTGGCATGGACGAGCTGTTTATCTCTGACACTCTTTGTGATCAGGCCAACGTTGAAGCTCTGCCGGCACTGACGGTGGATGAGCCGACCGTGTCCATGACCTTCCAGGTCAACGATTCGCCTTTTGCCGGCAAGGAAGGCAAGTACGTCACCAGCCGGAACATCAAGGAGCGCCTTGAAAAGGAGCTGCTGCACAATGTGGCGCTGCGTGTTGAAGAGGGCGACTCCGCGGACAAGTTCAAGGTATCCGGTCGTGGCGAGTTGCATCTGTCTGTACTGATTGAAAACATGCGTCGCGAGAACTTTGAGCTGGCGGTTGGTCGTCCGGAAGTTGTTATCCGCGAAGTTGACGGCGTGAAGCAGGAGCCTTACGAGAACGTCATTGTTGATATCGAGGAGCAGCATCAGGGTGCCGTCATGGAGCAAATGGGGCTGCGTAAAGGCGACCTGACCAATATGGTTCCGGATGGCAAGGGCCGGATGCGTTTGGACTATACCATTCCAGCCCGGGGCCTGATTGGTTTCCGGAACACCTTCCTTACCATGACTTCAGGCACTGGCATTCTGACTTCGACTTTCAGCCACTACGGCCCGATCAAAGTTGGCGATGTAACCAGTCGCCAGAACGGTGTCATCGTTTCTATGGCTACGGGTACCGCTTTTACCTACTCTCTGGAAACCCTGCAGAGCCGTGGCAAGCTGTTCCTGGATCCGGGGCAGGAAATTTATGAAGGGCAGTTGTGTGGTATTCACAGCCGGGACAACGACCTGGTGGTCAACCCCACCAAGGCCAAAAAGCTCGACAACATGCGGGCCTCTGGCAAGGATGAAGTCATTGGTCTCGTGCCGCCGATCAAGTTCACCCTTGAGCAGGCGCTTGAGTTTATTGATGACGACGAGCTGGTTGAGGTAACGCCGAAGTCCATCCGGCTGCGCAAGAAACTTCTGACCGAAAACGAGCGCAAGCGCGCCAACAAGAAGTAACCGCCCGGCTCTTATCGAGCATGGGTAACAAGGGCTGGATGAATCTTTCATCTGGCCCTTTTTTTATGGTGTTAAGCTAAACTCCGGTTAAATCCTTCACGCGGAGCGTTTCATGCTCACCCTCTACCCGGAAATCAAGCCCAATGCCCAGCATCGCATAGCCGTTGATCCTCCCCATGAACTCTACGTTGAGGAAAGCGGGAACCCGGACGGGATACCTGTCCTGGTGGTCCACGGCGGCCCCGGTGGCGGCTGTGAAGACTACCATCGGCGCTTTTTCGACGCTGAGAGATTCCGGATCATTCTGATGGATCAGCGCGGCGCCGGGCGGTCCAGCCCCCTGGCAGAGCTCGAAGGCAACAGCACGGACAAGCTGGTTGAAGACATGGAAGTGGTACGTTCGTTTCTCGGTATCGACAAGTGGCTTCTATTTGGTGGCAGTTGGGGGGCGACTCTCAGCCTGGTATACGCCGAGGCCCATCCGGAAAGGGTGTCGGGACTGGTTCTTCGTGGGATTTTTCTCTGTCGGCCGCGGGATATTCACTGGTTTTATCAGGAGGGGGCGAGCCGGGTGTTCCCGGATTACTGGTCTGACTTCGAGGCGCAGATTCCGGAAGCCGACCGGGCTGACATGGTTTCGGCCTACTATCGCAAGCTGACCAGTTCCAACGAGCTGGAGCAGATCCAGGCGGCCAAGGCCTGGTCGGTCTGGGAGGGCAGGTGTGCGACGCTGCACCCGAACCCGAGGGTCGTTGAGCACTTTGGCCATCCTCATGTGGCCATCGCCCTGGCCCGCATTGAATGCCACTATTTCATGAATTCGGCCTTTCTCGAGCCGGACCAGATCATTCGCGATGCAGGCCGCCTGGCGGACATTCCCGGAATAATCGTCCACGGCAGATACGATATGGTCTGCCCTCTGGAGAATGCGCTGGCACTCAGCAAGGCCTGGCCGGAAGCGGAATTCCAGATCATTCGCGACGCCGGCCACTCGGCTTCCGAGCCGGCGATTGTTGATGCCCTCATTCGCGGTGTTGAGTCCGTTGTCGCGAAAACTGAAAAAAGTGCTGGCTGAATCCCGTTTTCAGGGTTGCGGCCCGTAATGGCCACGGATACACTCTTGCCCGATCTTAATGTTCGCCTGTTCAAACGTCCTCAAGGCAGTGAATGAAAGGATTGATCCAGCGAGTGTCGCAAGCCAGTGTTACCGTGGACGGTGAGCAGATAGCCTCGATCGACACAGGCCTTTTGCTGTTGCTGGGTGTGGAAAAGGGAGATAGCGAGCACGAGGCAAGGGAGCTTTGCCGAAAAATCCTCACTTATCGTGTGTTTCCCGATGAGACTGGCCGGATGAATCGTAGCCTGCTGGATATCGGTGGTTACCTCCTTGTTGTTCCACAGTTTACGTTGGCGGCGGATACGTCCTCCGGAACCAGGCCGGGCTTCTCTCTTGCAGCGGGGCCGGATGCCGCCAACACGCTGTATGAACGGTTTGTGGTAGAAGCACGTTCCGGTTTGGGGCCGGAAAAGGTGGGTGAGGGCAGATTTGGCGCAGATATGAAGGTCGGGTTGGTGAATGACGGGCCCGTCACGTTCATGCTCGAGACTCGATAACAGAGTGTATAAGTATTTGCGCTATTGTAGTGCGCGGGTGGTCATGCCGGCCTTTAATGGTGCGGAAATGTCCTCGGAGTCGTTGCGATCCAAGGGTTTTTTCAGTCTAAGTTTTGTTGATAAGGGGTTTGTTAAAATCTGGCCTCGGATTTGATATGCAACTGTAACGCAGCTCACGAGCACAAAATTGCATAAATGATTGCGTTTCTGGTGCCAAAAGAGCTAAAAACGCACTGCAGTTAATTTGCAAAATGAGAATGATTGTATTAAAGCATTTTCACCATCCAGAACTTTAAGAAAGTTCGATAAGTGATTGAGCTGTATAGATCTGGAATCTGCAAGATTTATTCGAAAAAGAAGAAAAGTTACTCCTTTGTCATAAAACTGACATAGGGTGATGCAGAATCGGCCTCATCCAGCCTGACTGGTGAAGCCTTACAAAATCGGGATAAGAACCCGTCGCTAAAACCTGAGTTAACTCAAAAAGGAAGGCGCAACATGAAAAAAACGCTCCTCGCATCTGCTATCGCAGTCGCAACGTTCTCTGGCTCCGCGCTGGCCCAGGAAACCATGTCTGCTTCCGAGCTGGCAGCCAAAATGGATTCCATGCCGACCGTGTAAGGTAACATCCAGTACGTTCTGTACCATGACAGCGTCAAAGGCGGAAGCTCTGAAGTTGAGCACGCTGACAACGGTTCCACCATCGGTGTTTAGCACGACCACGAATTCGCCCCTGGCTGACGACGCCAACGACACTGAAACTTCTACCGTAACCTTCCAGGCTCTGCACAACCTGTCTGACCACATGTATGTGTACTTCGAAGGCTACCTCGGTGGCGGTGACGACGGTGTATACGGCGTTGCTGACGAAAGCGAGCGTTCTATCGCTTCCGTTGGTGGTGTTTACTACTTCTGATCAGCCAATCGGCTAATCCTGTAGTATGAAAACCGGCGACCTCAGGGTCGCCGGTTTTTTGCGTTTATGAATCCCGAAAAATAAGGCATTGGCATGGCAACCGAACTGGAAATCAAGCTCAGTGTTTCTGAGGCCGCACAGGCACAGGCTTTAAAGTGGCTTTCCTCACTTCCTGAAGTCCGAGCTGGAAAAACCAAATCCCTGATCAATCACTATTTCGACACGCCCAATGCCGATCTGAATCGAGCCAAAGCTGCGCTGAGGGTTCGCAAAGCAGGTGATGACTATATCCAGACCCTGAAAACCCGGGGCGAATTCGTTGATGGCGCCCACCGACGCGAGGAGTGGGAGTGGCCTGTATCCAGTCCTGAACTGGCTTTGTCGTTACTGGAAGACACACCGCTGAATGCCGGGTTGGACCTCAGCCGGCTCCAGATTGTGTTTGAAACCAACTTTCAGCGCCAGGTGCTCTGGCTGGAAGAAGGGCAGACTTCCATTGAGATAGCAGTCGATTCCGGCACTGTGGCCGGCAATGATGCCAGGTGGCCGCTCCACGAGGTGGAGTTTGAGCTCAAGAGTGGGGACGACAGCAAGCTGGTGGCTTGGGCGCTCGAGCTGGCCAGGGAAGTGCCGGTTTTCCTGAATCTGGTCAGTAAGGCCGAGCAGGGCTATTTTCTGGCGGGCCTGTATCACCCGGAGCCGGCGCGTAAAAGCGAGGCGCTTTCCATTACCGAATTCCTTCAGGCCTTGAGTGTCTGTTGGTTGCTGGATCAGCCGTTTCCTGCACAGGAATACGACCTGTCGCGCGTCGCAAATGCGGCTGGCGCCGCAGGGTGCGGTGAACTCTGGGAGTGTGTGATGTCTGATCTGGCCACGGGCGCTGCAATTCGTGATCTCGCTGAAGGCTCCACGACGTTGGGTGTCCTCCAGTTACAGCTTGCCACTGCCGGTCAGTAATCGCCGGTTTCCTGATCCGCGGAATGGGCGCGCCACTGCTTCAGGAATGCCCGGTACCGCTCCAGTGCTTCCTGCACCACAGAGACCTCCGGTGTTTCAGAAGATTTAACCAGTACTATCAGCCCCTTGCCTTCGATTTCTTCGTTGGTTGGCGGATGACAGATAACCTCGTCATCTTCATCAATGTAGGCGAGAGCGGTGCCAATGCCATGGCGTACCAGAGCGCTTACGATGTCGGCCCAATTCAGGTCGTCCAGCTGCAAGTCATAACGATGAGGGTGGTCATGCTCGTAGTTGAACATATCTTCCAGCACTTTCTCGGAACCGGGTGCAACCACAGAACGAACCATAATCTCCGGGTATGTTCTCACTGGGCGGAGCACAATGCGCACTCCGAGGGATTTGAAGCGCCCACGGTTCTGGTCGTTTACACACTCGACAATGGTGCGATGGCCCAGATTGATTTCTGTGAGGCGGTGGGCAATATCGAACGTCAGGCTGTCTGAAAATGGGTCCGCTTCGTCTGCGGCCAGCACAATGATATGCCTCGCGCTGCCTGCATGGACGGCCTTCAGCGCCTCTGGATCAAAGCCTGCTCCGTGGTGATGCACCACCCCGATGTCCGAGAGCTCGGTGGGTAGCCCCATTGGAAACTTCCGGGTCAGAATCATGATTGGAATGGTTTCGTACCCTGGAATCTCCCGAATCTGGGAAGCAAATCTCATAAAATACTGGTCGCCGCCGTGCTGGGGCGTGTTAATGATGATGATGTGGTTATTCATTTTATAGATCCACCTTCCCGACAAAATACGTTCCCGGCGGTAGAACCGGTATTCGATATAGTCGCTGACGATCAGTGTCAGCAGCGTAATTGAGGAGATAAACATCAGCACAATGGTGCTGAACCGCCCGATCATCGTCTGGGGTGCGTAATCGCCATAGCCGACCGTTACCAGCGTGGTCATGGTCAGCCAGGCGGCTTCGAATAGTTCCAGGTCCTCGACCGCCCAGATGATCAGGACCTGCACCAATAGCAGTGTTCCCAGGATCGCAAAGAGGCGCTTCATCCGGCTCCGAATCATCCCGCCCATGGGCAGGTGAGTTTGCTGATGCTCCGGATTCAGTGGGCGGCGGTTTCGTTGCATCCGTGTCTGCGGCCTGTTCAGTTGCGGGTAAGTTCGTTATACAGTACCCGAAATATAACAGAGAGACAGGGGTTTGCATTATGTCCGAGCCATGGCACAGCCTTCCGAAACCGCTGGCGGATGATGTCGCCGGGTGCTGGGAATCAGTGTTCCCGGAAGGGGTTCCGGCCTGGTTGACCTCACCGGAGGGTATGGATGACACCTTAGTGGCTACGGCGATCTCCCGCAGTTTGTTCCTTCGCCAGACTCTGGAACGCCATGCCGATCAGGTAGAGGCATTGATGGCCTCTCGTTCGTTGTCTGAGCCAACCACTCCGGATTATCTGGAAAGTCGATGGCAAGAGTATCTCTCTGAAGTTGATGGTGAGCCTGGCCTGCACTCGGCCCTCAGACAATTCCGCATGGAGACCCAGTTCCGGATTATATGGCGGGATCTGATGCGATGGGCAGACCTGGCTGAGACCATGTCGGCGACGAGTGTATTTGCCGATATCTGTATTGATGGAGCGCTCAGTTGGCTATACCAGGACGCCTGCGAGCAATACGGTACGCCTCGAGGGGCTGACCCGGTAACCGGCCAGGAAACCGACCAGAAAATGGTGGTTCTGGGTATGGGTAAGCTGGGTGGTCGGGAGCTGAACGTCTCCTCGGACATTGATCTTATCTTTGCCTTTCCGAGCAAGGGGGAAACCGTTGGCGGGCGGCGCTCACTGGATAATCAGCAGTTCTTCGTTCGCCTTGGCCAGCGGCTGATCCAGGCTCTGGACCAGATTACGGCAGATGGTTTTGTGTTCCGGGTGGACATGCGTCTCCGGCCTTATGGCCAGAGTGGCGCGCTGGCGCTGAGTTTTGCTGCTCTGGAAACCTACTATCAGGACCAGGGGCGGGATTGGGAGCGGTACGCCATGGTCAAGGCCCGGGTGGTGGCGGGCGATCAAAGGGCGGGTCAGGTGCTCATGGAGACGCTGCGCCCCTTCGTGTACCGCAAGTACATCGATTTCAGCGCGTTCGAGTCCCTGCGTAGCATGAAGGCCATGATTGGCCGGGAGGTGCGCAGAAAGGGGCTCGAAAACAATATCAAGCTGGGTAGCGGCGGTATCCGAGAGATCGAGTTTGTGGTTCAGGCATTCCAGCTCATTCGCGGTGGCCGGGACAGGGAGCTTCAGCAGCGGGAGCTGCTGGTCATCCTGAAAGAGCTGGAAGAGCTCGAGCTGTTGCCGTCGCCGGTGGTTGGTGAGCTTCGCGACGCCTATGTGTTTCTCAGAAACCTGGAGCATGCGCTCCAGGGTATGGAAGACAAGCAAACCCAGTTGCTGCCGGAAGATGAGCTGTCCCGGGCACGGGTCGCCACAATTATGGATTTCGAGAACTGGCAGGCGTGCGAACAGTGCCTCAGAGAACACCGGGAGCGGGTCGCCACGCATTTTTCCAACATTATTACCACGGAAGATGACGAAGATGAGGGGCAGGGGGCCCTCGAAGAAGGGTGGTTCGAGCTCTGGCTTTCCGAAATGGAAGAGGCGGCCGCCGCCGACTGGCTCAAATCACGGGGCTATGAAGACCCCGGTGCTACGTTGGCGGAGCTGGCTGAACTTCGTGAAAACAGGACTGTTCAGAATCTACAGACCCAGGGGCGCCGGCGACTCAATCAGTTCATGCCCATGCTGCTTGAGGCGCTCACCCAGGTTGATAACCCGTCCGAGACCCTGTCCAGGGTGTTGCAGCTGGTGGAAGCCATACTGCGTCGCACGGCCTACATGGTGTTGCTGCTGGAAAATCCGGGCGCCTGTACCCAACTGGTGCGGTTGTGCAGTGAGAGCCCCTGGATTGCCAGGCAGCTGGCGGAAACACCGCTCCTGCTGGATGAGCTGTTGAACGCCGAGAGCCTGTACAGCCCACCCGCGAAAGCAGAATTGCAGGATGATTTGCGCCAGCAGATGCTTCGGATTCCGTTTGAGGATCTGGAAGAGCAGATGGAGTCACTGCGGCATTTCAAGAAAGCCCATATCCTGCGGGTTGCGGCGTCCGAACTGAAAGGCACATTACCGTTGATGAAGGTCAGTGACTACCTCACCTGGATCGCCGAGGTTGTTCTGGATCATGTGGTGGACGTAGCCTTCGCCAACCTGGTCAGCCGCCACGGCTATCCGCGCCGGGAAGATGGCTCCGCCTGTGAAACCGATTTTGCCATCATTGGCTATGGCAAGCTGGGCGGGATCGAACTGGGCTATACCTCCGATCTTGACCTGGTGTTTGTGCACAAAGCTGATCCGGAGCTGGCCACCGACGGTGAAAAGCCCATCGACAATGCGGTTTTTTACACGCGGCTTGGGCAAAGGATCGTCCACATCCTCAACACCCAGACGCCCTCGGGGCAGCTTTATGAGGTTGATATGCGCTTGAGGCCGTCCGGTAACTCCGGGCTGCTGGTCAGTACTCTGCAGGCCTTCGAAAAATATCAGCGCGAGGACGCCTGGACCTGGGAGCATCAGGCGCTTGCCCGGGCCCGGGGTGTTGCCGGATGCACGGAGACCCTTGAAGCTTTTGAATCCATACGCCACGAGATCCTTTGTCAGCCCCGTGACCGTGAGAAACTCCGGAACGAGGTGGTCGAAATGAGGGAGAAGATGCGGGCCAGTCTGGCCACGCCGGAAAGCCGGCAGGACGAGGTGTTTCATATCAAGCATGATACCGGCGGCATCGTTGATATCGAGTTTATCGTCCAGTACCTGATGCTGGCGTGGTCCGCTGAGCACCCGGAGCTGACCCAGTGGTCCGATAACATTCGCCAGATGGAGGAGCTGGGGCGCGCCGGGGTGATGGCGGTCGAAGATGCCGAAAAACTCAGGGAAACCTTCATCGCCCTGCGTTCCACGATTCACCGGCGGGCGCTTCAGAACCTCAATAGTCAGGTGGAGGGTGATGCCTTCTCACAAGAGCGTGACTACATCCGCGCCATGTGGAAAAAAGTGATGATTGAGGCCTGAGGCAAATTCAATTCCGGCAGATTTTCCTGCTAGAATGCCGGTTCCCCCGAAAAACGCTTTTTTAGGAGCAATGAAGAATGTCGATGGCTGATCGCGATGGCGTTATCTGGATGGATGGTGAAATGGTTCCCTGGCGGGATGCCAAGACCCACGTCCTGACTCACACCCTGCATTACGGCCTGGGCTGTTTTGAAGGTGTGCGGGCCTACAACACCGCGAATGGCCCGGCCATTTTCCGCCTGAAAGAGCACACGGATCGTCTTTTCCGTTCCGCCCACATCCTGAACATGAAAATGCCGTTCAGTAAGGACGAGATCAACGAAGCCCAGCGTGCGGCGATCCGGGAAAACAATCTTGACGAAGCCTACCTGCGCCCAATGGCGTTTCTCGGTTCCGAGGGTATGGGGCTCAGGGCTGATAACCTGAAGGTGCACGTAATGGTTGCGGCCTGGAGCTGGCCTTCCTACATGTCACCGGAAGCGAAGGAAATGGGGATCAAGGTGCGCACGTCCTCCTACACGCGTCACCACGTCAATATCACCATGTGCAAGGCCAAGGCGAACGGCAACTACATTAACTCGATGCTGGCCCTGAACGAGGCCATTTCCGGTGGTGCCGAGGAAGCCCTGCTGCTGGACAACGAAGGTTACGTTGCCGAAGGCTCCGGAGAAAACATTTTCATCATGCGTGATGGTGTGCTGCATACGCCTGAACTCACCTCCTGCCTGGAGGGTATTACCCGTGCCACGATCATGGATTTTGCGCGCGAGCTCAACATTCCGATCAAGGAGCGCCGGATTACCCGCGATGAGGTCTACATCGCCGATGAAGCCTTCTTCACAGGCACAGCGGCCGAGGTGCTGCCGATCCGCGAACTGGATGGCCGTGTGATCGGTGCCGGCAAGCGTGGCCCGGTGACCGAGAAGCTTCAGGCTATGTACTTTGATGCAGTCAAGGGCAAGCTGGCTGAGCACAGCGGTTGGCTGACGCACGTTAAAGGCTGATTCCAGAATAATTACAGGCCGCCGTTTGCTGTTTCAGCCCGGCGGCTTTGTTGTTTAACACACCCTGTTTACTGGCGGGACGAGCAAATGGCAGACGTTATCAAGGTACCGGTATCTTTTGGCGAGGTGCTGGACAAAATCACCATTCTCGAAATCAAGTCCGAGCGCATCAAGGATGAAACGAAGGTCAAGAATGTCCGGCTTGAGCTTGATGAGCTGAGCGCTACCTGGGACGAGGCGGTAAAGGACAAGGCTGCTGAAATCGCCGATCTCCGCAAGCAGCTGAAAGCGGTCAACGAAGAGCTGTGGGTGATTGAAGACGATATTCGGGATCAGGAAGCCGCCCAGGACTTTGGCGCGAGATTTATTGAGCTGGCACGCGCTGTATACGTCACCAATGACAAGCGCGCTGCGATCAAAAAAGAGGTCAACCTGGCCCTGGGGTCTCGTTTCGTGGAAGAGAAGTCCTACCAGGACTACACCGCACGGAAGTGAAATTTTGGGTCAGATGAACGCTTTCATCTGACCCAGCTTTCAGCTTTGGCCACCGGGTTAACTTCAACCCACCGATCCAGCATATTCGTGGCATCTGCAACCGTGATCAGGTCCATCGCCCCCTCGAACTCTGCTTTCGCCCCCCACCGGGCCTGTTCCACCGTTTTGCCGGTAAACTTCTCCAGTGCTTCAGGATACCGGTTCACACACCAGTCCAGAGAATTATAGGGCCCGGAGCGGTAAGGATTGCTTGCGGCAAACAACCCAAGGACATCGGTGCCCACCGCACTGGCGATATGTGCCGGCCCAGTATCGGGCGCTACCACGAGGTCGGCATGGGTCATTAACGCTGTCAGTTGCTTCAGGGTGTCCTTGCCGCAGATGTTGTGCGCTTTTTCCTTCATTGCGGCTTCGATGGCGGCGCAGTACTCGGCCTCGAACGGGGCGGGGCTGCCCACCAGAATCACCTTCATACCGTGCTTCTGAATCGCGTGATCAGCCAGCTGTGCGTAACGCTCAGCGGGCCAGTTACGCAGTGTGTGGCTGGCACACGGACTTATTACAAGGTTCTTGCGGTCATTAGCCAGTTGCTCGCGCGCAAACTCATGGTCTGAATCCTTCAACGGAATCTGCCAGCGCGGCGGCGCGGCCTTGAGGTCCAAAGGTTCGAGGAAGCTGGCAAGGCAGTCTCGCACGTGCTGCTTCGGTGCCGGTTTGATCCGGTGGTTGATAAACAGGCTGTGCAGATCCTTGCTGCGGGCCTTGTCATAGCCAATTCTGACTCTGGCCGGAATGCAGGCAGCGGCGAGGTTGGCTCGGAAAGCCACCTGCATGTGAAGCAGCGCGTCAAACTTGCGATCCGTCATTTGTCTGCGAAGCTCAGCGTAGCCTTTGCGACCAGTCTTTTTGTCGAAAATAATGAACTCAACGCCGGGCAGATCGCCAACCAGCTTGGCTTCGATCTTGCCGATAACCCAGGTAATCTTCACGCCGGGAAGCTGCTCCTGGAGGCTCAGTACGACAGGTATTACGTGAGTCACGTCGCCGATGGCGGACAGGCGAAGAATGCAGATGGAGTTCATCAGATATTGATCCGGTTCAGGTTGTGGCCTGGTGCTGTGGAGCTTTGTCGGCAATCATTGGTAAACTGGCCGTCATTCTAACTTACTCGCGCGTTTCCGTCCCGGCGTGAGTGGGTAGTACGTGCCTTCTTTCAATTTCGGTGACCGGGGGCCCAGCATGGTGGAGTCTGAAATCTGTATCCGGGAAAGGGCTTCGGCAATGCTGATTCACCCGGATTACGAGGGCAGGGTTACCGAGGACTGGTTCAATTCCGCCTCTTGGGGCAATCAAGCCCGCCCGGTAAGCAGCGGGGGCCGCGGCGGCGCCTGGTTTTTGCAGGCCGGAGAGGACAGACTGGTGCTTCGAGAATATCGCCGGGGCGGGTTGATGGCGAAATTTGCGCGATACGCCTATGCCTTCACCGGCGAGGAGTATGTGCGGTCCTTTGCAGAGTTCCGGTTGCTCAACAAACTGGTTAGCCAGGGGCTTCCCGTACCCTGTCCTGTTGCGGCCTGGTATCGCAAACTGTCGCCAATTCAGTACCGGGCCGCCATCATCATTGAACGGTTGGAGAACACTACGCCCCTGGCTGACCTTATCTCGGAGCTGGACAATGAGGCGTGGACGTCCATTGGAGAAACCATTCGTCGATTTCACGACGCCGGCGTCATGCATGCGGACCTGAACTGCTTCAATGTACTGGTCCGGGGCAACGAATACTTTCTGATTGATTTCGACAAGAGCAGGTTGATGACTGGTAGTGCCCCGGCGCGCTGGAAAGAGGCCAATCTTGATCGCTTCTCGCGATCGCTGGTAAAGGTGGCCGGAGAAGACGCACGGGCAAAAACCTGGAGTTATTTCATGAACGGATACAACAGGGGAATGGCCACTTGACCAATCCACAACAGGGCGGATCGCTTCCGTCGATACTTTGTCTTACGGATGCCTGTGATCGTCCGGAGACTGAACTCTTTATCGGGCTCAGAAAGGCCGGGTTCGACGTCGACGTCATGTGTAACCCCAAGGGCCGGAACTATCAGCGTCTTGTCGACGAGGGCATGGTTGCCTGCCCCATGGCCTTGAAGAACCGCTTTGACAAAGAGGGCACCGAGTCCATCCGCCAACAACTGGCCAAGAAAAACTACGAGGTCATTCATGCCTATAATCCCCGGGCCCTGGCATGCGGATTACGGGCTTCCCGGGGCACGGATATCAAGATCGTCGCCTATCGTGGTGTGATCGGTAACATCAGTTTTCTCAATCCGGAATCCTGGATTACCTTCCTGCATCCTCGCGTCAGCAAGATTGTCTGTGTCGCTGATGCCATCAAGGATTACCTGGCCAGCCTCCGGTTTCTGTGGATGCACATTCCTGAACGGAAGCTTCAGAGAATCTACAAAGGGCACGACCTGGACTGGTATCAATCGCCTAAGGCCGACCTGACACAGTTTGGTGTTCCGGAAGATGCCTTCGTGGTGTGCTGCACCGGGAGAAATACCCCGAGAAAAGGCTTCGATGACCTGATTGAAGCGATCGATAAGCTGCCTGAGGATGTAGATATACATTTGCTGCTGGTGGGAGACGTTATTGATAACGAAGAGATTCAGTCGCAGGCCGCTGCCACTTCTCACCCCGAGCGGATTCACTTTACAGGTTACCGCAACGATGCGCCGGCCATAGCGGCGGCCAGTGATGTGTTTGTGCTTCCCTCGAAGGAAAGGGAAGGACTGCCCCGTGCCGTCATCGAGGCGATGGTCTACGGAGTGACGCCGGTAGTGACCAGTGTTGGCGGTATGCCGGAGCTGGTGGAAGATGGCGTCAGCGGTATTGTGGTTGAACCGAAAAATGCTCCCGGGCTTTCAGCGGCTATTGAGCGGCTTTACCGCGATCGTGAATTGGCGGCCTCTCTTGGGCAGGCTGCGAGGCAACGGATAGCCCGGCATTTTCACACCTCACAGACCGTCACTGAGACGGGTGAGCTATACAAATCGCTGACGGGCAGGGCTTGAATGCGCCGGTACCTGTTTTTTGTAAACCAACCCTATTCCTATTCAATACTGCGACCGCTGCAGGAAGAGATACGGCGCCGGGGCGATGAGGCTGCCTGGTTCGTCGCCGGGTGCTCAACAGCTCCGCTTCAGGCCGATGAGCGCCGTCTCGTTTCCGTAAAAGAGGTCATGGATTACAACGCGGATGCGACCTTCGTTCCCGGTGATTGGGTGCCCTACTTTTTTCCCGGAATCAAGGTTGAGGTATTCCATGGCATGGCGCGCAACAAGCGGGGCCATAGCAGCGAAGATGAAAGTGACCATTACCGAATTCGGGGATGGTTCGATCTTTACTGTACGCATGCCCTTAAAGACACGGAAAAGTTCCGTGAACTGGCCGAGCGGTACCAGCATTTCGGGGTTGCTCACACAGGTTGGCCAAAGCTCGATCCATTGCTGTCGCGGAATGAAATCGGGAAGAGAAACCGTCTGGAAAATGAGTTGCCGGTTGTTTTTTACGCTTCAACGTTCAGCCGGTCCGTTACGTCAGCTCCGGATTTGGTGGAGAAGATCGGCGAGCTCTCCAGAAGTGGTCGCTGGAAGTTCATTGTAACGCTTCATCCGAAAATGGATCCCGCGGTAGTGGATCAGTATCGCAAGCTGAGTGGCGAGAACCTTCGTTTTGTCGAGAGCGATGAAGATCTGCTGCCTCTGCTGCCGCAGGCTGATGTGATGCTCTGCGACACCTCGTCCATCATGTTCGAGTTCATGTTCCTGGATCGCCCGGTGGTCACATTCAGAACCAAAATGCCGGGGCCTTATCTGATCGATGTCCAGGAAGTGGCGGGCGTTGAGAAAGCTCTCGAAGAGGCGGTGCAGTATCCCGATCCGCTGATGAAAGAAACGCGAGCTCTTTGCGACCAGTTGCACAGTTTCCGGGATGGTCGTTCCAGCAAGCGGGTTCTTGATGCGGTCGAGGACTTCCTGATCAACAAGCGTAGCCAACTCAAGCCAAAGCCGATAAACCTGTTACGCAAACTGAAAGTCCGGCGCCGGTTGCGGAAGGAACTTGCACGCATGGCACCTGAAAGCTCAGGATAGACCAAGCAAAGATCCCGACCAGGAAACGAACGATTTGATCAGCGCCGCAAGCCCAATCAATGTCTTTGTTGCGAGTACGCCCCTGCAACTGATCAGTTGCTCCGAGGCTCGTTACCACTATGGCTGCAGCTCCGAAAAAACACTGCTCATCATTGCTAGACCTGATAATCGCGAGACCGAGGGACAAATGGCTTTCCTGGCCGAGGCGTTGGGCTGGCAGGGCATCGAAACCATCTATCTTAAAAAGAGTTCCTTTTACCTTCGTCTGGGGTCAGTTGCCAGGAGTCTCTCAAAGCGAACTATTGAGAGGTTGTTTATCGGAAACAAATCCAGCTGGATTCACGAAGTGTTTTATCGGGGATTCGACAGCGAACAGCTGATTTTCGTGGATGACGGCCTGGCAACAGTAACCTATTACCATGCAATTCACGACGAGGGCATCGCCTCCCGGATTTCACCGGCCAAGAAGCGACTTTTGCGAACCATGGGGATCAGGATCCATCGTGTTGTTCCGGAGGTGATCGCATTCTTCACCTTCTTTCCGTTACCGAACTCCGAGCTTGTCCAGGTGCGTGTTCACGATTTCCCGGTGTTTCGTAAAACTTTCAAAAAAACGCCCTGTGACAATAGCCAGACGCCCATGGTCGGGTTCCTTGGCCAACCCTTTGGTGGTGAAGATCGGCTTCAGCAATTGAAACTGCAAATCCAGCACGTGGTGGAGCGTCATCCTGATAGTCGTGTGGTGTACTTCATGCACCGAAAGGAAAGCAGGGGAGAGTTGGAGGCTTTGCTGGCAGAATTTCCGCTCGAGATACGGCAGGCCGGTCGTCCGATCGAGGTCGAAGTGGCTCTGTCCGGGGAAATCTATCTCGCTTTCTACAGCTTTGCTTCAACCGCTCTGTTTACCCTGAAAAAGATATTCCCGGAAATCCGGGTGTTCCAGATCGATGATGCCGCTCTGGGCGCCCGGCTCCCTTACTATGACGAAATAAGGCGTATGTTCGGGAGCGTCGGCGTGGAAACGACGCTCCTTCGGGGGTCACGACTTTTCGAAGCGGGCCGGCCGGTCCAGAGTCCATAACCCTGCATATTTGTTGAACGTTACCTGTGCGTACGTCACAGCGGTAAGATAGCCCACAGCACCGTCCAGAAACCCGAACCGAATAAAGTACACCTGCACGAATGTCATCAGGCCCCGCAGGGTGGGGTAGATCATGGTGCGGGTCTTCTTGCCTTTGCGATGTTTCTCCAGTGAGCCAAGCCAGGCGTACTTGGCGCTTTTTTCCAGCGAGTGGCCGAAATCCCTGTGTGTATAGTGTGTCAGGCGGCCCCTTAGGGTTTTGATCTTGCGTCCGGACGGAATCAGTATCCGCTCGTGTACGAGGGCGTCCGAAAAGCTTACTCCCTCGCGACGGAACAGCCGGAGGGGGGCTCGGCCGCTGCGCCCGAAATCCAGGCGGCTGCCGTAAATCGTTACGGCCCAGGGAAGCTTGTACGCGTCCGCGTCAGGATCTGCCAGGTGATCGTTGATCTCCCTTGCCAGCTCGGGTGTGACACGCTCATCGGCATCCAGTGACAGCACCCACTCTCCTGTCGCTTTCTCGAGAGCTCGCTGTTTCTGGATGCCAAAGCCAGGCCAGTCTGTGACTTCGACAACATCTGCAAGCTCTCTGGCCAGTTCCACCGTTCTGTCAGTACTGCCGCTATCCAGAACGATAATTTCGTCGGCAACCAGCCTTGCGGACTTCAAGCAGTCGGTGATGTGGTCTTCTTCGTTTTTCGTGATGATAGTGGCAGACACCTTGCGGGCCCTGTTTCGAACATAGGACGCACTCAACTCTGTAAACATGGCCGAGGCGATGGAGCTAACAGCCAGCAGGTAGAAGGTGAGGAACAAAGTCCGATTGAAGGTGGCTTCGGTCAGGCCAAAGAAAAAGTATCCAAGGGATACCATGCAGCCAGCCGCCGCAAGGTGCGCGGTGGCTGCGTGGCGGCTGGACAGGTTTCTGCCAAAGATGGCCAGCGGAATGAAAATAAGCAGGGCCCAGCTGAGAATGCCGGGAATACCGCTGGTTGCGGCATTGTTCAGCAGATCGTTATGCGCATGCCCCGTGCAACAGTCCAGGAAATGCTCTGGCAGATTGCCCGCGGCAACTTCCGATTCTATGCGGTGGGTATAGCCACCAAGGCCAGCGCCCGACCAGGGGCTTTCTCTGAGCATGTTCAGCGCCTGCCCCCAGACCTCCAGGCGAATTTCCATGCCGGAGTCCAGTTGGCCATCATGTAGCAGTCCATTGAGCGAGCTGGACATGCGGTCGCTGGTAATAATCGCGCCGGCGACGAGCATTGGCACAACAATCAATCCGGCAATTCGAAGTCTTTTACCGACTAGCGGTGTCAAAGCAATCAGAAGGAAGGGTAGAGCGACCAGATTGCTGCGGGTTTCCGACAACATGGAAATGAGAACGGCCGCCGTTCCACCGATAAAAAACAGTACCGCCAGGCCCCCCCGTTTTTCCCGGATAAAAAACATGGCAGCGACGATCGTCAACATGCCCCCCAGGAGGGCGAGATTGCCAAAGCTGATAGGGTTGATTCCACCGCCAAAACGGGAATTCAAGACCTGACCAAGCGCGCCCTGGCGGGCAGCAATGGTCACCAGAAAAATCCCGATGATAGACACGGCCACCAGTCCGATGGCGGCGAAAGTCGTGCGGGCGCCAATCCTTGCATAGCTGATGGCAACAATCAGGGGCCAGAACAGGATGAACCGGGCGTGCGTGCCAAGGGTTTTTCCACCCTCGTAATCAAACCCTTCAAGGGCCCAGGACAGAAAACTCACCAGCACGAAGAACCAGAAGGAAAAGTGAAGCAGCCTGAGCTCTTTGGGTTTGTCCCAGCCGTCTTTATACAAAGATTTGCGGGCACTGAGCACCATTCCGGCAATCGCAAGCAAGAGAGTCGCGCCGGCCAGGATGCTTGAGGACAGGAGCGCGCCGCCGAGCCCGATGATCAGCAGCGCATGAAAGGCGAGTCTGGGGTTCAACATACTCGGTCCGGATTATAGGGGTTGATTTCGCCGGGCGGCCGATGGCGCATACGCTTGTATTCCCATTGATACTGCTCGGGGATCTCTCGCACGCATTGCTCAATCGCCTGATTCATGGCACTGGTCGCGGCAACAGGATCCTTGTCACCGAGGCCCGGGCCGGTCTCACGTACAACGATCCGGAACCCGGAAGCGTCGGGCAGGCGCTCGGCATAAGTAATCAGCACGTTGGCACCGGTGCGCTGAATCAGCTTGGATACGAGAGTCATGGTTTTCACTTCCATGCCGAAGAAAGGCGCAAAGGCGTTGCCCTTTCCGCGGGGCGACTGGTCCGGCAGGATTCCGGCAACCCCGCCTTCCCGAAGAATCGAGGCGAGCCTGGCCAGGCCGCGGCGGTCGCCCCGGACCAGCTCCGAGCCAAGTCGCCCGCGTACCTTGATCATGTAGTCCTCGAACTCGGGCATATTCGGCGGACTATAGAGCGCTGCCATTTTGTAGCGTGAGGAAAAGAACAACCCGGCCAGCTCCCAGTTACCGAGGTGCGGCGCCAGGAGAATCAGGCCTTTGTCGCCGGCCATGGCCTCGTCGATAAGATCCAGGCCTTCGGTTTCCCGGATCAGGCCAAGGCATTTCTCCACCGGCCACTCCCACATCAAGGGCACCTCGAGCATGGTCATGCCGGTCTGGGCCAGGGATCTCTTTGACATAACCGCGCGTTCGGTGTCTGAAAGTTCGGGGAAGCAAATGGACAGGTTAATGTCGGTTACCTGGCGAGATTTGGTGGGCAATCGCCATACCAGATAACCGACGAAACGACCTACCCTCTGGGCACCGGCAAGGGATAGCCAGCCGGCAATCCTGAGCAGCCCGGCGATGATGAAATACTTGAGCTTGCTCATTTCCTACCGTACCGATCCTCGTAACGAACAATGTCGTCTTCACCCAGGTAAGAGCCGGACTGAACTTCGATCAGTTCCAGGTCGATGACGCCCGGATTCTCCAACGAGTGCACCTGACCAACCGGAATGTAGGTGGACTGGTTCTCGGTGACCAGGTAGGTTTTCTCGCCGTTGGTGACCCGGGCCGTGCCGCTTACCACGATCCAGTGCTCGGCGCGATGGTGATGCATCTGCACGGAGAGCTTGGCGCCGGGTTTCACAGTGATGCGTTTGACCTGATAGCGGGCACCGTTGTCGATGGAATCGTAGACGCCCCAGGGGCGGTAGACTTCCCGATGGTTCATGTGTTCGTGGCGGCCATCGGTCTTTATCCGTTCCACCACGGTTTTGACGTCCTGAACACTGTCTTTATGGGCGACCAGCAGGGCATCCTTGGTTTCGATAACCACCAGGTTGTCCACACCAACGGTGGCCACCAGCCGGCTATCGGCACGGATCAGCGTGTTGGCGGTGTTATGGGTGATCACGTCGCCGGTCAGGCTGTTGCCGGCCGCGTCCTTGTCACTGACTTCCCATAGCGCGGACCAGGAGCCAATATCGCTCCAGCCGGCATCCAGGGAAACCACGGCGGCCTTGTCGGTCTTCTCCATGACGGCGTAGTCCACCGAGTCTGACGGGCATTCGGCGAAGCGTTCGGCGTTGATTCGCGTGAAGTGCAGGTCATCGGCGGTGTCTGCGATGGCGGCACGGCACGCGGCCAGGATATCAGGGCGATGGGCTTCCAGCTCCTCGAGGTACTGACGGGCACCAAACAGGAACATTCCGCTGTTCCAGAGGTACTCTCCGGAATCGAGGTAACCATTGGCGGTCGCCTGGTCCGGCTTTTCGACAAACTTGTCCACCAGGTAGCTGTCAGGGCCCAGCTCGGTGCCACGATGAATGTAGCCGTAGCCAGTTTCAGGATGGTTCGGGACAATGCCGAAGGTGACCAGCTTCCCTTCCCGCGCCAGCGGAATGGCTTTCTTCACCCCTTCCTGAAAGGCGGTGACGTCCTTGATCAGGTGGTCGGCTGCCAGCACCAGCATCAGGGGATCATCGGCACCGTTTTCTGCAGCCTCGGTCAGCTGCAGCGCTGCCAAGGCAATCGCCGGCGCCGTATTCCGGCCACAGGGCTCCAGAATGATCCGCGTATCCTCGTGGCCGGATTGCCGCATTTGTTCCGCAGCCAGGAACCGGTGTTCCTCGTTGCAGATCAGAAGAGGGTTTGCTGCGTCCATGCCCTCAAGCCGCGCAACGGTGGCCTGCAACATCGACAGGGGGCCGTTGGTCAGTTTCAGGAACTGCTTCGGATTCAGCTGGCGCGACATCGGCCAAAGGCGTGAGCCGGTACCGCCAGCCATAATGACGGGGTGAATCATCTGTACACTCCGGGCTTGAGTTAAAGAATGCCAAGAAAAACATCAAAATCAGGCGCGCCATCTTATCATAAGGCAACCGTGATATTGTTTTGACCAGTCCGTAAACTGATTGCCCGATACCAGGAATTTTGATGAAGCTACCGTTATCCGTTTATTACATCACCCAGGATGAAGAACTGCGATTGCCGGAATCCCTCGCAAAGGTTTCCGGCTGGGTTGATGAGATTATCGTAGTCGATTCCGGAAGTATTGACCGAACCCGTGACATTGTTGACGCGGCGGGTGCCCGTTTTGTTCATAACGACTGGCAGGGATTTGCCTGCCAGAAAGCCTTTGCCGCAAGCCTTTGTCGTAATGACTGGGTGCTGGACCTGGATGCGGATGAGGTGCTGTCGGACGAGCTTGTGGCCAACATCCAGGACCTGTTTTCAAAGCCGATTGACCCGGACATTGCGGGATTCCGGATGCGCTGGGTGCTGTCCCAGCCGGATCCCCGGCATCCGTTCCGCCATGATAAATCGAAGAAGATCCTCAGGCTCTACAATCGTAACAAGGCAGTGATTGAGCCCGAAAAAGACAGCAACAATGACCGGCCGCAGGTGAAGGCTGGCCGGGTTGTGGATTTAAAGGGCGATGTGTTGCACCGCACGCTGATTTCTCTGGAGCAGATGGAGCGCAAGTACTGCCAGTTGTCGACGGAGCAGGCCCGCTTTATCGCCGCAAAGGGACGGCGAATTTCCAGCCCCCGCCTGTTTGCCGAGTTTCCCTTGAAGTTCCTGAAATATTACCTGCTTCACCGCCAGATCCTGAACGGTTGGTTTGGTCTGAGCGTTGCCATTACCGCAGCCAACAGGAATTTCATGCGCCTGGCCAAGGCTCGCGAGATGCAGATGCTATCCGAATTTGAGAGGGAAAATACCCGGTAGGTCTCTGCCGAATACAGCGGACATCAGGTGCCTCGTTGCTCGCCCATTGCCCTCAGGTACAGCGCTTCCGTTTGCTCCCCCATGGCGTTGATCGTGAGAGTTTTACGGGCAAAATCCATGGCGGGCTGCTCGCTCTGTTTCAGTGTTTCCAGATCAGAGAGCGCTCGTGTTATCAGTTCGGCAAGGTCCCGATCCCGATGCCCTGCGCTGAGAGACGATTCTGGAAGAATATCCCGCGGTCCGGACACCGGAGTGGAGACCACTGGGCAACCACTGAGAAGGGACTCCGCCAGTACATAGGGAAAGCCTTCCCGTTCGGAACTGATCACCGTTAATTCGGCCTTGTCATAGACGGGCGCCAGATCCTCCCTGAACCCTGCCAGAGTGACCGACTGTTCCAGTTTAGACTGACGGATGAACTTTTCCAGCTGTGACCGTTGGCTGCCCTCGCCGAAAATAGTGAGATGGCAGCGATGAGTGGAGTCGCCGAGCATGGCCCATGCTCGGATCAGCGCATCAAAACCTTTAACGGTTTCGAGTCGTCCCACGGCGATGACATTGGTGACTCCTGACGGTAGCTTCGGGCCGTCGTCAGTTTTAATTCCTTGGCCCTTGCAGTTCACGCCGTTATAGATCAAGTGTTTTCGGGGATGTCGCAGGGCTGCCAGAATTTGGGGGCTTACGGCAATGACCTCATCAAGTCGATCAAATGCCTTATGGTTGGACTTGGTGCCGTGCACCGTGCCGATTCGCACGCGGACAAGGTTTCCGGTTTTCGCCGCGAGTTGTGCAGCCTTGTTGCCTTGGGCGTGCAGAATATCAGGTGCTATTTCTCGAAGTCGCCGGCGGAGGGCCAGTTGGAGCCAGAGGTTCCGTCGCCCCAGTTGAACGGGCAGCGCATGAAAGTGGATGCCGGAATGAAATCTATCCCGGTAGTCTTTGTGAGCCACTACATGGACGCAATGCCCCCGTCTGGCCAGGTTGGCTGCCAGATCGGCGGTGTGTTTTTCCATGCCGCCCCAGGTTGTGCCGGGCGTGGCAATCAGAAGGGCGATCGTAAATCGGGGCGGTGAGGTCATGATCGACTTGCGGCATTCTGAAGCACCGTCTCGTAAACGGCCAGGCTCGCTTCTGTTTGTGCCTCCAGGCGGAACCGGTAGGGGATCTCAATGGCCGGAGGCCCGGCATCCAACATCCGGGAAACGGCCTTTGCGAACTCCTCCACGTTATCCGGCGCCACCAGGCCTTCCCGGAAGCACGCCTGCAGTGTTTCCGCCGCCCCGCCACGATTATAGGCCACGACCGGTGTTCCCGAAGCCAGGGCTTCGGTCACTGTCCGGCCAAAGGGTTCCGGTTTGGTGCTCATATGGCAGACCACATCGGCGAGCAGGTACAGCGTGGTCATGTCATTGCGCTGGCCGAGAAAGCTGACCTTGTCGGTCAGGTCCAGGCGTGCCCGCTCCTTTTCCAGTTCATCCAGGAAGTGCTCTTTGCCGGGCTCCGCGCCACCGACAATGATGCCATGGCAATCGGGCCGCTCGCGCACCAGCTTCGCCATCATGGCCAGGAAATCCAGTTGGCCTTTCCAGCGGGAAATCCGTCCGGGCATCATGATGATTTTCTTGCCGGCAAGCTGCGGATACTGACGGAACCAGCGGTCCAGCCATTGCTGGCTAAGTTCACGTTGGTGGAACGCATCCACATCGACACCACGCTGAATAACCGTCAGCTTCTCCGCCGGAACGGGGTAGTTGTTCATCACGTAGTCCCGCACACACTGGGACACAGCAATGATGTGATCGGCGCGGGTCATGATGGCGCTGTAGGGTGTTACCGAATACATGCCGTGGAATGTGGACACAACCGCCGGGCGTTCCCGTTTCGGGATGCTTTTCAGAGCCAGGAAGATAATCCAGGCGGGCATGCGCGAGCGGACATGAACGATGTCCGGCTTCAGTTCAAGAAGCAGTTTTCGCATCGGCAGGATTTGCCCGAAGGACGCCGGATTTTTCCGGTGAATCGGCATGAAAATATGCTTTGAACCCTGTCCCCGCAGTTGTTCCGCCATGGGTCCGCCCTTGGAGACGACAAAGGATTCGTGGCCGCGTTTGACGAGGTCTGCAGCGAACTCTACGGTACCTCTTTCTACACCGCCGCTGTACAGCGCTGGAAGTGCCTGAAGAATTCTCAAGGCTGGGCCCCCTTGGGCAGGCGTTGATTGGTTTTGTGGCTCTTTGGCAGTAACCCGTTTTCGATGACCCATAGGGCTGCGCGATTGGCTTCCCAGAGCGACTGGTTGTGGTCGGCCCTGCCGGCCATGACGCTGGCGTGATCCGTCCACTTGGCAACATAGCCGTCCCGGACCAGCCGTTCCACTCCGTCCACGACCCGGCTGCCGGGTCTCGCCGCCAACTCGAAAAGGCCCGTTGGCACTCCGGAGGTTGCCGCCTCGCAAACCATGGACATGCTGTCGGGAGTCACCCAGACCGCCCGTGAGGCGGAAAGTTGATGGCTTAGCCAATCCTCGTGGGTCTGCTGGGGGTGAACAACGGTGATCCGCACTCCGGCCATGTCGTCGAGGCGGTCCTGCAGGGGCTCCGGTGTTCGCCGTGAGGTGCTGATGGTCCAGCGCCAGTCAGGGTACTGACCGATCAGGTGGGATATCTGGCCCAGGACGACATCGTCGTCCCAGTCGAAGTGCGGCGAAGGCCCGCCTATGAGTAATAACGCTTCCCGTTTCTCGGTGATTCTGGCCAGGGGTGTGATGGTGTTCAGAACGCCTTCGGTTAACAGCACCCGCGGGCCTGGTTGGACGCGATCATGGGCTGGAATCAGGGCGCCGCTGACCAGAGACAGCGGAAACGCGGGCTTCATGATGACCAGCGTTCGGGTCCCGCGACGTTTTCGCAGCGCAAGCAGTAATCGATGCGTGCCGGACCCTGCCGCGACGACAAGATCGGGGCGAGGCAGTGACGCCTCCATACGTGGCGAAGAGGCCAGCAATGCCCGCCACAGAGGTACCTCTACGGTGGAGGCATCAACCCAGTAGGTGCTTGCTCCCGCCAGGACGCGAAGCCGGTTGCCAAGCCCCTTCAGCTGATTCCGGTGACCCGGCTTGTTGTCGGTCAGAAGCCACACCACCGGAGTGGATGCATCCTGCGTTCTGGGCTCGGGTTTGGCCATGGTGTTCCGGCATGTATTGCCGGCCTCCGTGTTGCCTGAGTTCGTTATTACCGGCGTTTGTAGAATCCCGGATCGTTCTCATCAGGGCGGGTCTTGAAGCGCCGGTGCATCCACAGATATTGATCCGGGGCGCGCCGCACTTCTCGCTCGATAGTCTGGTTGATCAGTGTTGCATCCTGAAGATCGTCCCCGCTGGGAAAGCTCTCAAGGGCAGGATGGAAGTAGATGTCGTAACCCGGACCATCGTCACGTCGGAAATGACTGAACGGGACGACCTTGCAGCCGCTGCGCTCCGCGATCCTGGACGTAGCGGTAATCGTGCCCGCCGGTATTCCGAAGAAGGGCGCAAAGACAATATCCTTGCGGCCGTAATCCTGATCGGTGGCATACCAGACGGCCCGGTTTTTCTTAAGGCTGCGAAACAGGCCCCGGAGGTCCTTGGCGCCGAGCACGTTGCCATACCGGCGTTCACGGGCTCTCGTCATCACGGCGTTCATCAAAGGGTTGTTATGGTCCCGCTGCATCACGTCTGCTTCAATGAACTCGGTCACCAGGCTCCCGCCCAGATCCAGAGTGCTGTAATGGCCTCCCAGTAATAAAACGCCTTTGCCCTGCGCCAGAGCATGCTCGAAATGCTCAAGGCCATGGACCTGTGTGATGCCTGTCAGTTTGGCTGGATCGCGGAACCAGGCGATGCCAATTTCCAGCAAGCCAATACCATTGGCAATAAACGCTTTCCGAACCAGCGCAGATTGCTGAGCGGCCGTGAGTTCCGGGAAGCACAGCCGAATGTTCACCTCGGCGATGTGCCGACGTTCCCGGGCAAGGCGGAACGCCAGCAGTCCCGCCAGTTTGCCCAGCCACCACTGAACGCGTATTGGCAGCCGGGACACACACCACATCAAAAAGACTCCCAGCCAGGTGGGCCACCATCGGGGATGGCGGTAGGCCGAGTAATCCGTGTTTCGCGGTATTTTGCGGTATTTCGTTTTCACGTAAAGCCGGTCCTGCAAAGTCTGAATCGATTGATGGTGGCACAATGGCCCGAGCCATCAATCGGAAGCAAATCAATAGGTTTTGCGCTATGATAGCGCACTGTTTTGCCCGGAGTCCTGTGTGCTGCAATTTATCTATTCCCAGCTTATTAGGCTGATTCTGCCGTTCATTCTGCTGCGCCTGTGGTGGAACGGACGTCGAGCTCCGGAACTCAGGCGCAACTGGTACCAGCGCTTGGGCATTGTGCCCCGGGCTAGCGGCACGGTTGTGTGGGTTCATGCTGTCTCGGTGGGTGAAACCATAGCGGCAGCGCCCATGGTTCGACGATTGCTGGCCCGGAACCCGGGTATCACCATCCTGATGACAGCCATGACCGACACCGGCCTGGCCCAGGCACGCAAGATGTTTGGTGATCAGGTGCAGTACGCCTACGCACCCTATGATACGCCGGGCGCCATCCGGCGTTTCCTGGATCGCGCCAGCCCGCGAATACTGGTCATCATGGAAACCGAAATCTGGCCGAACATGATTCGTCAGTGCCGGGCTCGCCGGGTTCCGGTGTTTTTGATCAACGCCCGCCTGTCAGAACGATCCGCCCGGGGCTATGAGCGTATTCGCGGCCTCGCAGCCCCAATCATGCGCAGTATCAGTTGGGTGGCGGCCCAGGCAGAGAAAGACGCCGAGAGGTTTCGGCGAATTGGCGTTGCGCCTGAGAAAGTGGCCGTAACGGGTAGTGTCAAATTTGACGTTGATATCCCTGAAGATGTGCGAGCTGCGGCTATGGCGCTCCGACAGGAGCTGGCGGGGCGGCCAGTCTGGATTGCCGGCAGCACCCACGGCAGCGAAAACGATCAACTGCTGGCGGCTCATGGAAAAGTTTTGGCAGAACATCCAGGCGCTCTGCTGATCCTGGTTCCGAGACACCCCGACCGCTTTGAGCCTGTGGCAGAAAAAGCGGTCAAGGAGGGGCTGACTCTGGCCCGTCGCTCCCTTGGAGAGGGCCCTGCCCAGGCCCAGGTGTATCTCGGAGATACCATGGGGGAGCTGATGATGCTTTACGGCGCCAGTGACCTGGCCTTTGTAGGCGGCTCACTGATCGAGCGCGGCGGCCACAACCCCCTCGAACCCGCCGGATGGGGTATTCCGGTGTTTTCAGGCCCGCATATCTTTAATTTCGAAACTATATACCAGAGCCTGCTGAATGACCGGGGCGTTAAACTGGTTACCGATGCAGATGATCTGGCCGCTCACGTGTCGTCTCTTTTTAGTGACGGTCAGGAACGTGAAGCGATTGGTCAGCGAGCCCTGGAAGTGGTGAACAAGAACCGCGGGGCGTTAGACAAGGTGGTTGATGGGATTATTGAGCGGGTGTGATACATCCGCCCAAAAGATGCGGGCGAGCCTTCGGGCCCGCCCTGGTGGTTACTGGGTAGGATCGTCCAAGGTTTTCTTCTCGTTGGCCAGCGCCTCGATGCCGGGTGCAGCGGCGCTCAGCCAGTTGTTCAGGTCGATCAGGTCCCGAGGGGTCAGGGTTCCGGCGGCCTGTTTGAGCTGAAGCGAGTTGATCAGGTAATCATAGCGGGCGTTGGCGTAATCTCTCAGGGCTACGTAGTAGGCCCGTTCCGCATCCAGTACTTCCACAATATTGCGCGTTCCAACCTCATAGCCGGCGCGGGTGGCGTCGAGGGCGCTGCGGCGAGAGATGATGGTCTGTTCCAGGGCGGAAGCGGTCTCTATATTGTTGTTGACCGTCAGGAACAGGCTCCGGGTATTCACCCGTACGTCCCGGCGCACCGTATTCAGGTCCTGTTCGGCGGCGGTGAGCAGCGAGCGCTGTTCCCGGACGCCGGCCTGGGTGCCGCCGCCCGTGTAGAACGGGATGGTCAGTGACAGTGAGACAATCGATTGGTTGCCTTCTTGCTGAGTAAAAAGGGCGTTCTCCAGACTGGATTCCTGGTAGGAGGCGCTCAGCTCAAGAGTTGGTAAATGATCAGACTTTGCCGCTTTCAGGCTGGCTTCGCTGGCACTGAACTGTCTCTGGGCCGCCTGAATGGACCAGTTCTGCTCCACGGCGGTTGTTTCCCAGGAAGTTGGATCCATAGGCTCCGGGCGCCCGAGCGGAAAATTCTGCCTGAGATTTTCCATGGCGTCCGGATATTCTCCGGTTAACCGGGCCAGTTGTTCTTTGGCCACATTGAGGTCGTTGTCGGCGGCGATGCGCTGGCTTCTGGCATCGTCGTAGCTGGCACGCGCCTCATAGACTTCGGTGATGGCAATGAGCCCCACGTCAAACCGTTCCTGGGCCTGTTCGTACTGGCGCTGGATGGCCGTTTCAGTTGCTTTGGCGGTTGTGACGGTGTCTTTGGCGCGCAAGACATCGAAGTAGGCGGTTGCTACATCAAGAATCAGCTGTTGCTGGGCCAGGTTGTACTGGGCCTCGGCCGCCTCGGTCTGGAACTGGCTGGCCTCATAGCTGAACCAGTCTTGAGCCCGGAACAGTGGCTGAGTCAGTTCGATTCCGTAGCGGTAGGTGCGATAACTGTCTCCCGAGAAGAGTTGCCGCGTCAGTTCATCGGCGTTTGCCCCCCCGGGTATATTCCTGGGCTCGAAACTTGTGTAGCTTGCTGACCCAACCGCCGAGATTTTGGGCAGCAGGGCGCTCTTGCTGACATCGCTGGTTGCCTGCTGTGCCTGGAACTGCGCCAGGGACGAGGCAATGCCGGAGTCATAGGACAGTGCCTTTTCATAGGTTTCCATCAGATCCAGAGAGAACGCAGGCTGGGCTGCGAGCAGGCTGATCAATCCTGGAAGTAAACGCTTATTCATTGCTTCTCCTGACAAACTATCTCCGGGTATCCCTGATCTGGATAGGGGGTTCGGAAGGCATGTATTCAAGGTATGGGCCGGTGCCGACGGTGACCCAAAGGTATTGGTTGCTCATTATGGACAATAAACGCCTCCGCCTCTACACTTGCAGAGTTCACTCATTTTGTGAGCAGTTCGCGTCTTGACGGGGTGCTGATACACCGAAAACCGGTGGTTGGCTGAGATTGCAGTGCGGAACCCGCAACCTGATCCGGATAATGCCGGCGTAGGGATTAAGACCATTCAAAACGTGCTGGTTCCAGCCTCTTCCGTACCGGAAGGCCCGTCATACGCGACCCGACAACCCTCCAATACCGGGAGCAGACCATGACGGACTTGCCAGCCTATCTCAGTGAATCCGCAGCGGCGGATTCCGCCGCCATCAAACCATTATCAGGCTCACGAAAAGTATACGTGCAGGGTAGCCGATCCGATCTGCGGGTACCTATGCGGGAAATTACCGTGCAGGACACGCCCACGGAGATGGGCGGCGAGCCGAACCCTCCGGTGGTTGTGTACGATACGTCCGGCCCGTACACAGATCCTGAAGCTGCTATTGATCTTCGTAAAGGTCTCAAACAAGTCCGCGCCGCCTGGATCGCCGAACGCGGTGATGTGGAGCAGCTTCCGGACTACTCTTCCGGGTTCACCCGCCGCCGCATGAAAGACCCCCAGCTTGACCCGCTGAGGTTCATGGACGAGCGAAAACCGCTACGGGCCAAACCTGGCCAAAACGTTTCCCAGATGCACTACGCCCGGCAGGGTATCGTGACCCCGGAGATGGAGTACATCGCCATCCGTGAAAACATGAAGCTGCAGGAGGCCCGGGAACAGGGTCTGCTGAAAGACCAGCATCCCGGACAGTCCTTCGGTGCGGGCCTGCCGGACCAGATTACCCCCGAATTCGTCCGGGACGAAGTGGCTCGCGGCCGCGCCATTATCCCCGCGAACATCAATCACCCGGAATCCGAGCCGATGATCATTGGCCGTAACTTTCTGGTGAAGATTAACGGCAACATTGGCAACTCAGCGGTCAGCTCCTCCATTGAGGAAGAAGTCGAGAAACTGACCTGGGGCATCCGCTGGGGCGCCGATACCATCATGGACCTGTCTACCGGCAAGAACATTCACGAGACCCGGGAATGGATCATCCGCAACTCCCCGGTACCCATCGGCACCGTGCCGATTTACCAGGCCCTGGAAAAAGTCGGCGGCGTGGCCGAGGACCTGACCTGGGAAATCTTCCGGGATACCCTGATCGAACAGGCCGAGCAGGGCGTGGATTACTTCACCATCCATGCGGGCGTCCGCCTGCACCATGTGCCTATGACTGCCAAGCGCACCACAGGCATCGTCTCCCGGGGTGGTTCGATCATGGCCAAATGGTGCCTGGCTCACCACAAGGAAAGCTTCCTGTACGAGCACTTCGAAGACATCTGCGAAATCATGAAAGCCTACGATGTCTCTTTCAGCCTTGGCGACGGCCTGCGCCCCGGCTCCATCGCCGACGCCAACGACGCAGCCCAGTTCGGCGAACTGGAAACCCTCGGTGAGCTCACCAAGATCGCCTGGAAACACGATGTGCAGTGCATGATTGAAGGCCCCGGCCATGTGCCCATGCATCTGGTGAAAGAGAATATGGACAAGCAGCTCGAATGTTGCGACGAAGCGCCGTTCTACACCCTGGGCCCGCTGATTACCGATATTGCGCCGGGCTACGATCACATCACGTCCGGTATTGGTGCCGCCATGATAGGCTGGTATGGCTGCGCCATGCTTTGCTACGTCACACCCAAGGAACACCTGGGGCTGCCCAACAAGGACGATGTGAAAACCGGCATCATCACTTACAAGATCGCCGCCCACGCCGCGGACCTGGCGAAGGGGCACCCGGGTGCCCAGATTCGCGATAATGCGCTCTCCAAGGCCCGTTTCGAATTCCGTTGGGAAGACCAGTTCAACCTCGGTCTGGACCCGGATACGGCTCGCGCCTACCACGATGAGACCCTGCCGAAGGAATCCGCCAAGGTGGCGCATTTCTGTTCCATGTGCGGACCGAAGTTCTGCTCCATGCAGATTTCCCAGGAAGTTCGGGATTATGCGAAGGAGCACGGCCTGGATGAGGTGTCGGCAGTGGATGCCGGCATGCAGGAGAAATCCCGCGAGTTCGTGGAGTCCGGGAGTAAGCTTTACGACAAGGTTTGAACTTGAAGTAATACCCAACTAAAGGCTATCGTTCCAAGTCGATTCAACGACCGGACAAAAAATGGCCAAACCGTTCCAGTTCAACGCCGACGACGTCAACGTCGAAAAACGTGAAACCGTCTTCCAGGGCTTCTTCCGCATGGATAAGCTCTGGTTGACCCATCCGCGTTTTGACGGCCGGGACATGCCGGTGTTTACCCGAGAACTCTTCATTCGTGGCGATGCCACCTGTGTACTTCCCTACGACCCGGAACGGGACGAGGTAGTCCTTCTTGAGCAGTTCCGTCTTGGTGCCCTGGGTCGTGATCAGTCGCCGTGGCTGCTGGAGCTGGTGGCTGGTATGAACGAAGACGGCGAGAGCCCTGAAGAAGTCGCTCAACGCGAGGGCCAGGAAGAGGCCGGACTTACCTTTGAGCCGCTGGAAAAAATCTGCGATTACCTGGTGTCACCCGGCGGCAGCACGGAAATGATTCACCTTTATTGCGGGTGTGTCAGCACCGCGGATGCCGGTGGTCTGTATGGTATGGAACATGAACATGAGGATATCCGTGCCCATGTGGTGTCATCCGACGACGCCATAGCGATGATCCACGATGGTCGCATCAACAACGCGGCCGCCATTATAGCCCTGCAGTGGCTCGAGCTGAATCGGGCCCGTTTGAGGAAAGGGTGGCAGTGATGGGCGAGTGGACCATGAAACCCAGGCGGTATGTTCCGGATCTCAGACAGCTCGGCGCCTTGTGTGACGGAAACTATCAGCGGCTCCGTAAGCTGAGGCAGCTGGAGGTGGACGGCAAGCCCGTGTGCGAGTTCGAGCTGCATCGGGAGAACCACTACCTGGGACGAGTCCGGATTCAGGTGCTCCAGACAGCAAAGTTCACCGAAACCCTGTTGCTTGAGCAGGTCCATAATTCCGGTCGTTGGTTAAACAACCCTCAAATGACCGTACGGGTCTACCACGACGCCAGCATGGCGGAAGTGATCAGCTGCTACCGTGATCGCCAGATTGCTCCCGTCAACGATTACCCCAATCGCTTCATGCACCATCCGGATGAAAAGGTCCAGGTCAACGGCTTCCTCGCCGATTGGCTGGATTACTGTCTCAGGTTTGGTCACCTGCCCATGGAACATGCAGCCTGGTCTGCCGGCGAAGGCGTCGACTGAGGCGGTTCGATACACGCTTATCCTGTACTAAAGTGGTGTGGCTATGGCGCACCGATGTGCCATAGTTGTCAAAAATTGCAATATATCGTCTAAGCCTTGCCAGAATGTGACCCGGGTTCGATTCGAAAGTGATAAATCTGTGAATCGGCGTCGTACACTTGTTATCAGACCACGTATTGCCAGCGAGTAGATCCAGAACGCCATGACCACGAAGGAAAAAAACCGGCCACTGCGGGTACTGCAGCTGACTGATCCGCACCTGATGGCGCGTGCCGACGGAGATCTGTTGGGCGTTAGAACCCGGGAAAGCCTGCAGGCGGTTATTGCAGAGGTATTGAAAGTGCACGGTCAGCCGGATCTGATTCTGGCTACCGGGGATCTCGCTCAAGACGGGTCGGTGGAAGCGTACCGAGTCTTTGGTGAGAGCCTGAAGTCTTTCTCCTGTCCCTCAGTCTGGATCGCTGGTAATCACGATCATATCGATAACCTGCTCCAGGTTTCTCGCGAGTACAACGCTTCTGATCGTCACGTGATTCAGGGTGGCTGGCAGTTTGTGATGCTGGATTCCTCTGTGCCCGGCAAGGTTTTCGGCGCTTTGGCTGAATCCGAACTGGCGTTCCTCTCGGAGACGCTTGAGCAACATCCGGACATACCGGCAGTGATTGCACTCCATCATCATCCGGTGGATATCGGCTCCGACTGGATGGAGAAAATTGGCCTAACCAATCGCGATGCGTTCTGGCAGGTGCTAGATCGATTTCCTCAGGTCAGGATCGTGTTGTGGGGGCATATCCATCAGGAGCACGAGCGCGAGCGCAACGGCGTGCAGCTGTTGGCCACGCCGTCCACCTGCATCCAGTTTACTTCCGGTTCCAGTAAGTTCTCGGTTGAGGATTTACCGCCCGGTTACCGCTGGTTCGAATTCCACGATTATGGCGACTTCGCAACGGAAGTCCGCCGGGCCGAGGATTTCCAGTTCGAGCTGGATCAGAACAGTTCCGGTTACTGAATACTTTCTCTGAGTTCCCGAGCGGCGGCGACCATGCCTTTCAGGGCAGGGCGGACCTCCTCCCACTGACGGGTCTTCAGGCCACAGTCTGGGTTCACCCATAGCCGCTCTGCTGGTATCCGCTCTGCCGCCTTTATCATCAATGATCGAATCTGCTCGCTGTCGGGAATATTCGGCGAGTGTATGTCATAGACACCGGGCCCGATGTCGTTCGGGTAATGGAAACCACGGAAGGCATCGAGAAGCTCCATGTCCGACCGGGAGGTCTCGATGGTAATCACATCAGCGTCCATCCGGGCGATGGCTTCGATAATGTCGTTGAACTCCGAATAGCACATGTGGGTGTGGATCTGGGTTTCGTCTCGAACGCCGTTGGCAGATATCCGGAATGACTCGATGGCCCAGTCCAGATAGTTCTTCCAATCGGCTTGCCGCAGCGGCAAGCCCTCCCGAAGGGCGGCTTCATCGATCTGGATAATTCGGGCGCCCGAGGCCTCCAGATCCAGCACCTCCTCCCGGATGGCCAGTGCCAGTTGAAGGCAGGTCTCTCGCCGTGGCTGGTCGTCCCGCACGAACGACCAGTTGAGGATGGTGACAGGTCCGGTCAGCATGCCCTTCAGAGGCTTTTTCGTGAGCGACTGGGCATAGCGGATCCATTCGACGGTCATGGCTTTCGGGCGAGATATGTCTCCGAACAGGATGGGTGGTTTCACGCATCGCGAGCCGTAGGACTGAACCCACCCGAACTGACTGAAGGCATAGCCGTCCAGTTGTTCGCCGAAATATTCGACCATGTCGTTTCGCTCGGCTTCGCCGTGAACAAGCACATCGAGCCCCAGGGCCTCCTGCTCGACAATGCAGCGACGAACCTCTTCGCGAATCCGGGCGTTGTATTGCGGCTCCGTTAGCTCACCCTTTCGGAACTGCAAGCGGGTCTGGCGGATATCCCGTGTTTGGGGAAAGGACCCGATGGTGGTTGTCGGGAAGCGGGGTAGGCCAAGCTTCCGTTGCTGTATGGCGATGCGGTCCGGGAAACGGCTTTGCCGCTGACCGAGTGCCGGGCTGACGTCGGCGAGACGGGCCTGCACAGAAGCGCTGTGAACTTGTTCGGATGTTGCCCGACTGTTGACGGCTACCGTCGATTCCGCCAGTTGTTCGCGAACGGCCGCTCTTCCATTACTCAACGCTGTGGCGAGAGTCTTCAGTTCATCCAGTTTCTGGACGGCGAATGCCAGCCAGCTGCGGATTTCCGGGTCAAGCTTGTCTTCACTCGTTAGATCGACAGGCACATGAATCAGTGAGCAGGATGGCGCGAGCCAGAGACGATTCCCCAACTTTTCATAGACCGGTTCGAGCCAGTCGAGGGTCTTCTCCAGATCCGATCGCCAGATATTCCGGCCATTGATAACGCCCAAAGAAAGTTGCTTGTGGGGCGGTAGCCAGTCGACCACACGGGGGACTTCCTGTGGGGCACTGATGGCATCGAGGTGCAATCCGGCCACGGGTAATTCACAGGCCAGCTGCAGATTTTCTCGCAATTCACCGAAGTAAGTGGTTACCAACAACTTCGGCGTGCTTGTCTTGAGGTGGTGATAAGCGAGGCTGAAGGCGTGGCGCCAGTCCGCATCCAGGTCGGTCACAAGCGCGGGTTCGTCTACCTGAACCCACTCAACGCCACGGTCTGCTAACAGTTCCAGAAGCTCTGAGTACACGGGCAGTAAAGACTCCAGCAGCAATAGTCGGTCGCTGTCGTCTTTGGCTTTGCCAAGCCAGAGATAGGTGACGGGGCCGATAATCACCGGCTTTGGTGTTAATCCTTGGGCTCGCGCCTCGTCGATCTGATCGATTAGTCGGTTGCCATTGAGTCGAAAGCGGGTGTTTTGGTGGAACTCGGGCACGATGTAGTGATAGTTGGTGTCGAACCATTTGGTCATTTCCCCTGCCTGAACACCACAGCAGGCTGATTCCTGCCCGGAACGCCCCCGGGCTACCCGGAAATAACGGTCGAGTTCGCTGCCTTTGGTGTCGTTCACCCGCTCAGGCAGGTTGCCCAGGGTGACACTCATATCCAGTATCTGATCGTAAAAGGAGAAGTCTCCGACGGGCACTCGGTCCAGTGGGCGTTGGTTCTGCCAATGCCTGCGCCGGAGATCGGCACCGGTAATCTGCAGATCCTCCTCGTTTATCCGGCCTTTCCAGAAGGCTTCCTGGGCAAACTTCAGCTCGCGGCGGGCCCCGATTCGTGGGAAGCCGAGATTGTGGGTGGTTACCATGGTGTGTCCTCTGCTTGATTTCGTGATTTTGAAGAAAGTGCAGAATATCCACCTGGCGGAATGAAAAATAATGGTATTATTTCAGAGATCAATGAATATTGCTCATGCGAAGGGTGATAATGATCGAGCGAAGCCATCTGGAAATTCTCCGGGCAGTGAATCAGCAGGGGTCTTTGACGGCGGCCGCCGAGTGCCTGCACTTGACGCAATCTGCCCTCAGCCATTCCATCCGTAAGCTGGAACACCAGTTTGGTACCGACATCTGGGTGCGGGAAGGGCGGCAGTTGCGACTGACCCAGTCGGGGGAATACCTGCTTTCGCTGGCCAACAGGCTGCTGCCGCAGATGGAGCACGCGGAGATGCTGATCGGCCAGTTTGCCAGGGGGCAGCGTGGCACGCTGCGTATCGGAATGGAGTGCCATCCCTGCTATCAATGGCTGTTGAAAGTAGTCGGGCCCTATCTGGAGAGCTGGCCCGGGGTGGATGTGGATGTAAAACAGAAATTCCAGTTTGGCGGCATTGGCGCCCTGTTCGGTCACGACATCGACATGCTGGTAACTCCAGACCCCCTGCAGCGCCCGGGCCTGGTTTTCGAGCCGGTGTTCGACTACGAGCAGGTGTTGGTGGTGGCTGCGGACCATGCTCTGGCGGACAAGGCATGGGCTGAACCCGGGGATCTGGAGAAAGAAACCCTGATCACCTACCCGGTGGAGATCGAACGTCTGGATATCTACACGCGGTTCCTGCTTCCGGCCCACGCCAGTCCCGCGCGGCATAAAACCATCGAGACCACCGATATCATGTTGCAAATGGTCGCGGCAGGGCGCGGGGTGGCCGCGCTCCCACGCTGGCTGGTCGAGGATTACGGTACTCGGATTCCGGTTCGGCCGGTTCAGCTGGGGGAAACGGGGATTCCGAAACAGATCTTTTTAGGACTTCGTGAGCGGGATCGGGAGGTGGATTACCTGAATTCGTTCATGAAGCTGGCACGTGAGGTTCGCTGGAATTAACCTCTTCAGTTAAACTGCGCAAAAAATTCGTTCAGGAAACCAGACTATGAGTGAGATACCCGCAGACCTGAAATACATTGAGACCCATCAATGGGTTCGCGTGTCAGACGATGGCACGGCGACTGTCGGTATTACGGATTTTGCCCAGGAGCAGCTGGGAGATGTGGTTTATATCGGGGTTCCGGATGTGGGCGCCACCGTAAACGGTGGCGAGGAAGCCGGCGTTGCGGAGTCGGTCAAGTCGGCTTCGGATGTGTTCAGCCCGGTGACTGGTGAGGTTATCGAGGTAAATGAGAGCCTCGAGGATGAGCCGGAGAAGGTCAACGAAGATCCTTATGGCGACGGCTGGCTTTACAAGGTTCGGCTTGAGGATGCTGGTGAGCTGGATGGCCTGATGGATTCTACAGCTTATGCGGAGCATGTGGCGGCCGAGGAATAACACTTCCGCTTGGGAGGCTGGCCTGACGGGGCGGGCCTTCCAAAACACGCTGTGAATACGTCCCTGTACGCTTGGCTCCGCCATCCCTGGCTCCGCACAGTTTTGGAAGGCCCGCCCCGTCAGCCCGTCATACATCGGTATCAGTTTCAACTCATCTTGTATAATCCCTGTCTTTCCTTTCCAGGTGGTCTTTATGAATTTTCCGGTTCTGTATCTTCGAAAAGGCGCAGAGCGCCGTCTCCGTGCTGGCCATCTATGGGTTTACAGCAATGAGGTGGACACCCGCCGCAGTCCGCTGACGGAATTCGAGGCCGGTGTTCAGGCGGAGCTTCGGGCGTCGAACGACAAGCCTCTGGGTACAGTGTTCGTTAATCCCCATGCGCTGATTTGTGGCCGGCTGATCAGTCGGGATCCGGGCCACGGTATGACGCCCCAGCGGTTGACCCAGCGGATGGAGGCTGCGCTTGCGCTCAGAGAACGGCTTTTCGACAAGCCGTTTTACCGTTGGGTGTTTGGCGACAGTGATGGGCTTTCGGGGCTGGTGATTGACCGGTTTGATTCCCTCGTGGTGGTGCAGATTTCCACGGCCGGTATGGAGGCCATGAAGGAGGCGGTGGTTCGGGCAGTTCAGCGGCTGGTGCACCCGGCGGCGATCATCCTCAAGAACGATGGCAAGATGCGCAAGGTGGAGGGGCTGGATACCTACGTGGAGCAGGCCCATGGCGCTGCGGTGAGTCTGCTGGAGGTGGAGGAGAACGGTGTCCGGTTCGAGGTGCCGTTGGAAGGCGGCCAGAAGACGGGCTGGTTTTACGATCATCGGATGAACCGTGCCCGTTTGCAGGCCTATGCGCCGGGCAAGCGGGTGTTGGATGTGTTCAGTTATGTCGGTGGCTGGGGCATTCAGGCCGCTTGTGCCGGGGCCACCCAAGTGACCTGTGTCGACAGTTCGGCCGGTGCCATTGATTCGGTTCACCACAACGCCAGGCTCAATGGCCTCGACAATGTGGAAACCATTGAGGGAGATGCCTTCGAGGCCCTGAAGGCGCTGGCGGATGAGAAGGAGAAGTTTGATGTGGTGGTTCTCGATCCGCCGGCACTGATTCCCCGGCGCAGGGACCAGAAGGCGGGTGAAGAGGCCTATGCCCGGCTGAACCAGCTCGGTCTGCGGTTGCTGGAGCGCGATGGGATACTGGTTTCCGCGTCCTGTTCGATGCATCTCTCGCAGGAGAAGCTGGTGGACATCATTCGAGGCAGCGGCCGCAAGATCGACCGCTTTGTCCAGTTGCTCGAGCAGGGGCATCAGGCTCCGGATCACCCGGTGATTCCGGGCATCCCCGAGACCGATTACATCAAGTCCTGCTTTGTACGCTCACTAACAGGCTTCTTCTGAAGCATTTGAAGTCGGGGTCAGATGAAAGCTTTCATCTGACCCCATATTCACATTTCAGCCTCTCAGTGACATCACTTTCCAGCCGTTGTCCCGGGCAAATTGCTCCAGGGTCGGGTCCGGGTCGACGGCTACCGGGTTGTCCACTTTTTTCAGCAGCGGCAAGTCATTGTGGGAGTCGCTGTAGAACCAGGCCCCCTCGAGTGTCCTGTTATGGGCACTCAGCCAGTCATCCAGTCGCGCGACTTTGCCATCCTGAAAGCTCGGAGTGCCGGCCACTTCGCCTGTATAACGGCCGTTGACAAGCTCGGGCTCGGTGGCAATCAGATGTTCGATGCCGAGGGCCTCGGCAATGGGTTCAGTCACAAAACGGTTGGTGGCGGTGATGATCATCAGGGTGTGACCCTGCTCCCGGTGGCTGTCCAGCAGCGTATTCGCAGTGGCCTGCATCATGGGGCGTACTTTTTTCTCCATAAAGGCTTCCCGCCACGCCAGTAGCTCTTCCATGTTGTGACTGGCCAAAGGCTGAAGGGCAAACCCCAGGTAGTGCAGAATATCCAGCTCGCCGTTCAGGTATTCCTGATAGAAGCGGTCGTTGGCAAGGCGGTATTCCTCGGCATCGACAATGCCTTCCTCCACCAGAAATTCGCCCCAGGCGTGGTCGCTGTCTCCGGCTAAAAGGGTGTTGTCGAGATCAAAAATTGCGAGCGTCAAGCGGCTACCTCCGGTGATCACAGGGCTTGCAGTAAAACGCCAAGTCTATCATGACCTGTCCCCAACGGCTCCGTTTGCCGAACCCTTGGGATTCTGTAAGAATGAGAGCAACTTGGACAAATCCGACCGGTGAATTTTTGTACCGGTCAACCGACTTTTGAGAGGACTGTGCCGTGATCGATTCAGACGGTTTCAGACCCAACGTCGGAATCATTCTGGCCAATCACAGAGGAGAAGTTCTCTGGGCAAGGCGAATAGGGCAGGACTCCTGGCAGTTTCCCCAGGGTGGCATCAAACATGATGAATCCCCCGAGGATGCGCTGTACCGGGAGCTTGGAGAGGAAATCGGCCTCTGTGCAAACGATGTGGAAATCATCAGCTGCACGCGAGGCTGGCTGAGGTATCGACTCCCGAGGAGGATGGTACGCCAAAACTCCCACCCCGTTTGTGTGGGCCAAAAACAGAAATGGTTCCTGCTGAGGATGTTATCGCCGGACGCGCAGGTTTGCGTGGACGGTACGGATTCACCGGAGTTCGACGGCTGGCAGTGGGTAAGCTACTGGTATCCGTTGGGGCAGGTGGTTTCATTCAAGCGAGAAGTGTATCGACGCGCGCTGAGAGAGCTTGCGCCGCGACTGTTCTACAACATGGAGCAGTGGCACAGGGCGGAGCAGAATCGGCGTTTACAGGAACACCAGAAATGACGGACTGACACCGCCATGCTGAGCATTCTGCGAAGTCTAGTACAAGAGGTAAACAGCGCCCGCGATCTGCAGGAGGCGCTGGATATCATTGTATCGCGGGTGCAGAAAGCCATGGGAACCGAGGTCTGTTCCGTCTACCTGCTTGACCCTGCCACCAACCGCTACATTTTGATGGCCACCGAAGGCCTTTACCGCAAGGCGGTTGGCCAGGTGAGCCTGGCCTATTCAGAGGGTCTTGTCGGCCTGGTGGGCTCTCGTGAGGAGCCTATCAACCTCGAGGATGCGCCCTCCCATCCACGCTATCGTTACTTCCCCGAGACTGGTGAGGAGCGCTTCCGCTCGTTCCTGGGTGTTCCGATCATTCACCATCGCCGGGTGTTGGGTGTGCTCGTTGTCCAGCAGAGGGAGAGTTCCCGGTGCTTTGATGAGGGCGAAGAGGCATTCCTGGTAACCGTTTCCGCTCAGCTGGCGGGGGTCATAGCCCATAGTGAAGCCACCGGCGCCATCAGTGGCCTGTCCCTGACCGGTGAGGAGGCACACGATGTCAGTTTTAACGGCGTGCCGGGTGCTCCAGGTGTTGCCATCGGCAATGGCGTTGTCGTTTATCCATCCGCTGACCTTGATGTGGTTCCGGAAAAGCCGACTGACGATATTGATCAGGAACTGGCCCTGTTCGGAGCGTCGGTTAAAGCGGTGAGGGAAGATATCGAGCGGGTTGCCAAGCGGTTGGCTTCGCAGCTGCGTCCTGAAGAGCAGGCCCTGTTCGATGTCTATCTGAGAATGCTGGGCGACGATGCCATGCCTGGTGAGGTGTCGAACAAGATCAGGGAAGGGATCTGGGCCCAGGGCGCTCTCAAGCAGGTGGTCCAGCAGTACATCCGTCATTTCGAGATGATGGACGATCATTACCTGCAGGAACGCGCTGTTGATATCCGGGACCTGGGCCGCCGTCTGCTGTCTCATCTGCAGGAAGGCGAGCAGAAACACCTGAACTACCCCGAGCGCACGGTCCTGGTCAGCGAAGAGCTGACACCGGCCATGCTTGGCGAGGTCCCCAAGGGGCAGCTGGTGGGTCTGGTGTCGGTCAAAGGCTCCAGTAACTCTCATGTCGCCATTCTGGCACGCGCCATGGGCGTGCCGACTGTTATGGGGCTGGTCGATATTCCCGTAAATCAGCTCGACGGCAAGGAGCTGATCGTAGACGGCTTTGAGGGCCAGATTTTTGCTTCGCCATCGGCAGACCTCCGCTCCTACTACCAGGCGATCTGCGACGAAGAAGACGAACTTATTCGCGGGCTTGAAGTTCTCAAGGACAAGCCCTGTGAAACCACCGATCACCATCGGGTCTCACTGCTGGTGAACACCGGGTTGATGACCGATGTGGTGCGCTCGCTCTCGCACGGTGCCGAGGGTATCGGTCTTTACCGGACCGAAGTGCCCTTCATGATCAAGGACCGCTTCCCCTCAGAGCAGGAGCAGCGAGAGTATTACCGGGAGCAGCTCGAAGCCTTCGCGCCGAGCCCCGTTACCATGCGTACGCTGGATATTGGCGGCGACAAGGCGCTGACCTATTTCCCGATCCAGGAGGAAAACCCGTTCCTGGGCTGGCGGGGTATCCGCGTTACCCTCGACCACCCGGAGATCTTCCTGGTTCAGGTTCGGGCCATGCTCAAGGCCAGCGAGGGGTTGAACAACCTCCAGATCATGCTGCCAATGATCTCCAACATCTCGGAGGTGGAGGAGTCCCTGCACCTGATTTACCGGGTGTACCACGAAGTTCGGGAAGAGGGTTACGACATTCACATGCCCAAGGTGGGCGTGATGGTCGAAATCCCCGCTGCCGTTTACCAGATTCGGGAACTGGCGGACAGGGTGGACTTCCTCTCTGTTGGTTCCAACGACCTGACCCAGTATCTGCTGGCGGTGGATCGTAACAATCCCCGGGTTGCCCAGCTCTATCACTCGTATCACCCGGCGGTGCTCCAGGCGCTGGTGCGAATCGCCCAGGACGCTCACTCGGTGGGCAAGCCTGTTGGCATCTGCGGTGAACTGGCGGGTGATCCCGGCGGTGCGCTGCTGTTGATGGCCATGGGTTACGATTCCCTGTCCATGAACGCCGCCAGCTTGCCCAAGGTCAAATCGGTGATTCGCAGTGTCAGCCGTGAGTGGGCCATTCAGCTATTGGAGGATGTGTTGTTACTGGACTCGCCTCACGTGATCAAGAGCTGTGTCGACCTGGCGTTGCGTAATGCCGGCTTCGGCCGTTACCTGCGCCCCGGCAAGTCGACGGCTATGGTGGTATCAGAGGCCGCCGTTTCCTGATCGCAGGTACGGGTTTGGGCAATATAGGGTGCGCACTCTAAATACGGTTGTTATCTTGAAACTGGAATTATCCGGCGGTCTGCCTGAAGGACCCGCATTCTTAATCCGGAAAAGGGAAGGCTATGAGCTCGCCAATTGACCATAAACCCGCTCCCCGCATCGGGCTTGCCCTTGGTGGCGGTGGTCCTCTGGGCGGCATTTATGAAATCGGAGCGCTCCGGGCGCTGGATGAGGCACTTGATGGTCTCGATTTCAACAACATCGATGTCTATGTTGGTGTTAATGGCGGCTCTTTTGTGGCGGCGAATCTCGCCAACCAGATGACCACGGCGCAACTTTGCCGGATTTTCGTGCGTAACGAGGCGGAAGTACACCCGTTCCATCCGGAAGTATTCTATCGCCCGGCTTTCCGGGAGATTGGCAGTCGATTGCTGGCAATTCCCGGGTTGGTTTCGACGGCAGTGAGTCGCTTCGTCAACAACCCCTACGATCAGAGTCTGCTGGAAGCCATGACCATCCTGGCCCAGGCAGCCCCTGCCGGCTTGTTTGATAACGAGGGCCTGCATGAGTATCTCAAGCGGGCCTTTACCATGCTTGGCCGCACCAACGATTTCCGTCAGCTCAAGCGCAGCCTCTACATCGTGGCTGCCGATGTTGAGAGTACCGAAGCGGTCTGTTTTGGCGCTCCCGGTTTTGACCATGTGCCCATTTCCAAGGCGATTCAGGCCAGCACTGCCTCGCCGGGGTTGTATGTGCCAGTGGAAATCGATGGGCGGTATTATGTGGACGGTACGCTGCGCAAGGGTTTGCACGCCTCCGTGGCTTTTGAAGACGGTGCCGACCTGGTTTTCGCCGTGAATCCCCAGGTGCCGATTGATGCCAGTGCAGCGGTCCGGGCCGGCTCCATGAAGCCGGGCGAGCTGACCCGCTCAGGTATGCCAAACGTTCTGTCACAGACCTTCAGGACCATGGTGTACTCAAGGATGCAGTCGGGCATTGCCCAGTATGCCCGGGATTATCCCGACAAGGATATTCTGCTGTTTGAACCCACCCGAGACGACGCCAAGCTGTTCTTCTCCAACGTATTCAGCTTCCAGTCCCGTAGAATGGTGTGTGAGCACGCCTATCAGATGACACGGCGGGATCTTCTGAGTCGCGCAGATCAGCTGGAGCCCAAGCTGGCGAAATATGGCATCAAGCTTCGCCGGGATCGCCTTGAAGACGAGCAGCGGACGATCAGTACCAGTCTATATGGCGAAATGCTGCCACTGTATGTGGCCAAGGGCAGGAAGAAAAAAGCCGAGAAGGGCCGGTTGGCGGGTGGCTTGACTAACGTGTCGCACCTCTTTTCAAAGGCGCAGTAATGTTCAGTAGGTGAGGGGGGCAGATGACTGTGTCATCTGCCCCGTCTCGCTCACGCCTACAGGATGTACCGGCTCAGATCCTCGTCTTCGGACAACTCTCCAAGTTTTTCATCCACGTATTCGGCGGTTACCTCGAAGCCATCGGTAACCTTGTCGCCGGCATCGAAGGACAGGGTTTCAAGCAACCGCTCAAGGACGGTGTGCAGCCGCCGGGCACCGATGTTTTCAGTGCTCTCGTTCACCTTCCAGGCAACCTCGGCGATACGGGCAATGGCATCCTCCCGGAACGTCAGTTTTACTCCTTCGGTCAGCATCAGGGCTTCGTATTGCTGTACCAGGGAGGCATCCGGTTCTGTCAGGATGCGCTTGAAATCTTCGGGTGTCAGTGCCTGAAGCTCAACGCGGATCGGCAAGCGGCCCTGCAGCTCCGGAATCAGGTCCGAGGGCTTGGACAGATGGAACGCGCCGGAGGCAATAAACAGAATATGATCGGTGCGCACAGAACCGTATTTCGTGCTCACGGTGCTGCCCTCGATTAACGGGAGCAGATCGCGTTGGACGCCTTCGCGGGAAACATCCGACGAGGTATTCTCGGATCGCTTGGCGACCTTGTCGATCTCATCCACGAACACGATGCCATTCTGCTCGACGGCCTGAATGGCTTTCTGTTTGATCTCTTCTTCGTTGACCAGCTTCGCAGCCTCTTCTTCCTTGGCCCGCTTGAGGGCGTCTGAAACCTTCATCTTCCGTGTTTTTCGCTTGTCGGAAGACAGGTTGGAGAACATGCTCTGCAGCTGGTTGGTCATCTCCTCCATGCCCGGGGGCGCCATAATTTCGACTCCGGCGCTGGAATTACGCAGGTCGATCTCGATTTCCTTGTCATCCAGTTCGCCCTCCCGGAGTTTTTTCCGGAACAGCTGGCGAGTGGAGGAGTCGGAACTGCGTTGGCTGTCTTCACCGAAATCCCGGGGCGGCGGGATCAGTGCATCAAGGATGCGCTCTTCCGCCGCGTCCAATGCCCGTTCTTCGTGACGCTTCATTTCTGCTTCGCGCAGCATCTTGACGGCCATATCCGCCAGATCACGAATGATGGATTCCACGTCGCGGCCGACGTAGCCGACTTCGGTGAATTTGGTGGCCTCCACTTTCAGAAACGGGGCATCGGCCAATTTTGCGAGGCGCCGGGCAATCTCGGTTTTACCCACACCCGTGGGACCGATCATCAGGATGTTCTTGGGAGTGATCTCATCGCGCAGGCTGCTGTCCAGCTGCATCCGGCGCCAGCGATTTCTCAGGGCGATAGCCACCGCCCGCTTGGCTTCTTCCTGGCCCACGATGTGTTTGTTGAGCTCGTGGACAATCTCACGGGGAGTCATTGCAGACATGGTCGCTCCGGATCAGTCGTTTTTGGAGAGCACTTCAAGGGTGCGATTGTGGTTGGTGTAGATACAAATATCGGCGGCGATATCCAGACCTTTCTCGACTATCTCGTGGGCGGACAGGTCTGTGTTTTCCAGCAAGGCCCGGGCTGAAGCCTGGGCAAAGGGCCCGCCAGACCCGATGGCAATCAGGCCCTGTTCCGGCTCGATCACATCCCCGTTGCCGGTGATGATCAGCGAGGCGGTTTTGTCCGCTACAGCCAGCAAGGCCTCGAGCCGGCGCAGCGCACGGTCAGTTCGCCAGTCTTTCGCCAATTCCACCGCAGCCCTGGTGAGGTTGCCCTGGTGTTTTTCAAGCTGGGCTTCGAATCGCTCGAACAGGGTGAAGGCATCGGCGGTACCGCCCGCGAAGCCGGCGATCACCTGGCCGTTGTAGAGGCGGCGAACCTTCCGGGCATTGCCTTTCATTACGGTATTGCCGAGGGAAACCTGGCCGTCGCCACCCATGGCAACTTCGTCATCGCGCCTGACGGAAAGAATGGTAGTCATTTGGGCTCCAATTGCCTGATTGAAATTGGTATCCCGTTGTTATGGAGGCTTCTGGTGCGAATTCAAGGTGTTCGCAACAGGCCCGAAAGATCAGCCTTCCTTGGGGATCTTCCGGACCAGTGGCTGGATATTCAGGGAAACCAGTTTGTCGATGGCGGAGTTCATCTGGCTTCGGGAGGTGAAGGGGCCAACGTTGACGCGGTACCAGACCGAACCGTTGTCCAGGTCAATCCTCTGGGTACTTGCCCGCAAACCCTGGAAGGCAATCTGGGCCCGCTGTCGTTCGGCGTCCTCCTTGCTGCGGAAAGAGCCGGACTGAAGCAGATAATTGAAATCTGTTTGAGTCGGTCCAGGCGTGTATTCTTCGACTTTCGGCGGCACCACCTCGGATTCCGGCAGCATTTCGTAGAAACGGAAGCCGGGTTTTTCCTCTTCCTTCGCGGTCTCTGCGGGCGTCTTCGCAGGTTTCTGGACCGGTTTCTCAGTGACTGATGGCTGCTGCGAATGCGGACTCGTTGGCAAGGAGTTCAGGTAGACGATAAACCCGATAAAGCCGCCCACGGCCGCCAGGGACAGAATCCACTTGAGTGACAAGCTGCCGTGCTGGGCACGGGCACTGGCCTTGGGTTTTGGGCGGGCCGCTTTTGGCTTTGTCTGCCTCGCCGGTTTCGTGCGCGACGTGGCCGACGCTTTGGCGGGCCTGTCCTTGCGGGCGTAATCTCGGGACATTCGTGTTACATCTCTTCCGGTGCGCTGACGCCCAACAGGTCCAAGCCGTTGGCAATAACCTGCCGGATGGCAAGGTAGAGGCTGATCCTGGCATCACGAACGGCGGCATCTTCAATCAATACCTTATGGGCGTTGTAATACGTATGGAACTGGCCCGCCAGGTCCCGCAGGTAGTGCGTGAGATGGTGCGGCTCACGTTGCGCGGCGGAATTGGCAATGAGCTCCGGATACTTGGCCAGCTGGTTGGCCAAGTCCTTTTCCTCGTCAAGCGTCAGCAGGGAGAGGTCGCCAATACATTCGTTGCGACTGCGCTCTACACCTTGCTCGGCCAGTTTTCGAAGCACGCTGCAGATGCGCGCGTGGGCATACTGAACGTAATAGACCGGGTTTTCATTGGTCTGGGAGCGAGCCAGATCGATATCGAAGGTCAATTGTGAATCGACGCGGCGCGCGGCCAGGAAGAATCGGGTGGCATCGCGGCCCACTTCATCAATCAGGTCCCGGACTGTGACATAGCTGCCCGCGCGTTTGGAGATTTTTACCTCTTGGCCGGAGCGGGTCACCATTACCATCTGGTGCAGCACGTAATCAGGCCAGCCTTGAGGAATGCCAGCATTCAGTGCCTGCAAGCCGGCGCGGACGCGGGTAACGGTTGAGTGATGGTCGGCTCCCTGTTCGTTAATCACGGTGGTGAAGCCCCGTTGCCACTTGTCCAGATGATAGGCGACATCCGGCAGGAAGTAGGTGTAACCACCATCCTTCTTGCGCATGACCCGGTCCTTGTCATCGCCGAACTCGGTGGTCTTCAGCCACATGGCGCCATCCTGCTCGTAGGTGTAGCCATTTTCCTGCAGGCGTTTGACCGTGGCTTCGACCTTGCCGTCTTCGTACAGGGAGGATTCCAGGAAATAGACATCGAACTGAACCCCGAAGGCTTTCAGGTCCAGATCCTGCTCCCGCCGCAGGTAGGCGACGGCGAATTCGCGGATGGCATCGCGGTCCTCCGGATCCGCCTTGGCGGTCACTTCCCGATCGTCTGCAGTAACGGTGTCGCCGGCAAGGTAGGCCTTGGCAACATCAACAATGTAATCGCCCCGGTAGCCGTCCGCCGGCCAGCTTTCGTCGTCCGGCGTCAGACCTTTCACCCGCGACTGGACTGAGAGCGCCAGGTTATCAATCTGCGCCCCGGCGTCGTTGTAGTAGAACTCCCGGGTTACATCGTAACCGTTTGCTTCCAACAGCCGGCAAAGGCAGTCGCCGATCGCAGCGCCACGGCCGTGGCCAACGTGGAGGGGGCCTGTGGGGTTGGCCGAGACAAACTCCACCTGAACTTTTTCGCCCTGGCCCTGATTGTTGCGGCCGAAACGATCGCCTTCATCCAGTATGGTATTGACCACTTCGAAGGCACTCGCAGTGCTCATAAAGAAGTTGATAAAACCGGGCCCGGCAATCTCCACCTTCTCCACCGCACTGCTCTCAGGCAGGTTCTCGATCAGAGCCTCCGCCAGTTTGCGGGGCGCGCAGCCAGCCGCTTTCGAGGCAACCAGGGCAATGTTGCAGGCATAATCGCCGTGGGACTTGTCCTTGGTATTGCCCACCTGTGGAGTGAAGGACTGGTCCGCAGGCAGCGTGCCATCGGCTTGGAGTGCTGCCAGTGCAGACTGGAGCAGATCGGAAACGGTCTCTTTCATGCTGTCAGATGACTCGGTTTACAGGAGAATTGGATTCGGGGCAGGAGGCCCGTTGAAAACAGAAGGCGGCTATTATCGCGGAAAGTTTGGCTGCAAGCAAAAGGCTCGGGATTCCGCAGTCTCGGCTCAAATTATCCTGTTTCCTGCGGATCAACATCAATCATCCATTTGACCCCGGCAGGCAGCTTTCTCTGGTCCAGTTCCTGACAGATTCCGGTAAGCAGGCTGTTCAGCTTTTTCCGGTTGCGGGCGTTGAGGATCAGTTGCGCGCGGTGCTTGTCGGCGCGCCGGGCAATCATGGCTGGCAACGGTCCCCAGGTTTCGATGCCTGTGGTATTCGCGAGGGGCTTAATTGTATCCAGCACTTGCAAGCTTTTCTCCATGGTGTCGCCTTCTGCCCTGAAGATAGCCATGGCGCGGAATGGCGGGAATTGGCCTTCTTCCCGCTCTTTCAGGAGTTGGTCGGCGATGTCGAGGTAGTGGCCTTCGCACAGTGTCTTTAACAGCGGGTGGTCGCTGTGGCAGGTTTGCACAAGCACTTTGCCGGGCTTTGTGCCCCGTCCGGCGCGGCCACTGACCTGCAGAAGGGTCTGTATGAGTTGCTCGGGGGCGCGAAAGTCCACGCTGAACAGCCCACCATCCGCGTTTACCACCACCACGAGTGTGACATTCGGGAAGTCGTGTCCTTTCGCCAGCATCTGGGTGCCCACAAGCACGCACGGTTTGCCGGTGTTTACCTGGTTCAGGATGCCCTGGATGCTGCCTTTGCGCTGCGTGCTGTCGCGATCCACTCGCACCACCGGTGTATCCGGGAAAGCCGTGGCAAGAATGTCCTCCGTTCTCTCGGTGCCCTGCCCAACCGGTTTGAAGGCCTCACTCTTGCACTTTGGACACTGCTCGGTCGCCGCCGTCTGGTAGTCGCAGTGGTGGCATCTCATCGCCCGGTCCCGGCGGTGGTAGGTCAGGCGAGTGTCGCAGCGCGGGCATTCAACCATGTGGCCGCAGTCAAAGCACATCATGACCGGGGCAAACCCTCGCCGATTGACGAAAACCAGCGCCTGCTCACCTTTTGCCAGAATCTGTTCGATGGCATTCAAGGCAGGGCGGGAGAGGCCGCCCTCCAATGGGCGACTCCGGATATCCAGCAAGCTGATGACCGGGGGCGCAGCATTGCCGGCGCGCTCTTCAAGCTTTACCAGATGGTATTTGGCCTGCTCTGCATTATGAACGGATTCCAGCGACGGAGTGGCGGATCCCAGAATTACGGGGCATTTGTTCAGGTGTGCGCGGTAGACGGCCAGGTCCCGGCCGGAGTACCGAAAACCTTCACCCTGCTTGTAAGAGCTGTCGTGCTCTTCATCGACAATGATGGTTCGCAGGTTGGTGAACGGTAGCAAAGCAGCCGATCGCGTACCTACAAGGATAACGGGCTCGCCGTTCCGCACTTTCAGCCATGTCGTCAGACGTTCACTGTCGTTCAGCGCTGAGTGCCATACGACAATCCGTGCGCCAAAATAGCGCTGGAATCGGGCGACCGTTTGGGGCGTCAGATTGATCTCCGGAACCAGTACCAGGGCCTGATCCTGATTTCCCAGGTGTTCTTTCAGGTAATGAAGGTAGATCTCGGTTTTTCCGCTACCGGTGATGCCGTACAGAAGGAAGGCGGAAAACCCTTCGTCCGGGGTAGCCAGCTGCTCGGCGGCAGATGTCTGCGCCTCGGATAATCTGGGTCGGCGGGCCAGCAGCTCGGGGGCTTCATTGAAATCCGCCGGTCGGGCTGGCGAGACAACCTCGATCAGTTGCTTCTCCTGCAGTGCCTTGAGTTGCGCCCGGTTGAATCCCGCCCTCAGAATATCGGTTGTCGGGGCGCCGTTGGATCGCTGGTTCAGCCAATCCCAAAGGGCTTTTTGTTTATGCGCATTCGCGGGAATCGTCGAGCCGCTGTCGATTGCCAGCCACCACTGATCCTTTTTTTCCTCTGCAATGCGCCCTCGTCTGAGTGCTGGGGGCAGGGCAGTGAACAGGCATTCGCCGAGCGGATGCTGGTAATAGTCGCTTGCCCAACTGAGAAGCTTGAAGGTTTCCACGGGCAATGCAGGCCAGTTTTCCATTGCCCCTGCCACAGCCTTGAGAGTGATGCCGGGAGGAGGCTCAACGCCCACCTGAACAACAAGACCCGTTGCCTGCTGCCGGCCAAAGGGGATTCGCACTCTCTGACCCGGCGTCAATTCAAGGTCTTCTGGAATAATGTAATCAAAGAGTCGACGCAGAGGACGATTCAGGGCGATGCGTGCAATCAATGGCACCGAGTGCTCCACTGGATGACGGGTGTCACGGTTTTTCCTTATCCTGTTTCAGTCGGCGGCCTGCCGCGAAATCCGGGGAGGGCGAGTCCGGAAGTCAGGTGTGGTGCTTGCCTGCAGCAATAATTGCAAGTAAGATTCGCGGTCTGTTTCCGGCAGGGCATGATTGTGCCCCGTCTTCTCAATTGATTCAAACATGCGGTGCCTGGCGCCTGGGTAATCAAGATACCCCGCGATCAGGTAGCGGCATGACCTAACGAGGTTCGCCATGAAAGAAGGTATCCACCCCAAGTACGAAGAAATTACCGCCACCTGTTCTTGCGGTAACACATTCAAGACCCGTTCTACCTACACCCATGATCTGCAGCTGGACGTGTGTTCACAGTGCCACCCGTTCTACACCGGCAAGCAGAAAGTTATGGATACCGGTGGTCGTATTGACCGTTTCCAGAAGCGTTTCGGTGGCCGTATTGGCGGCAAGAAAGACTGATCGCAGTGGACTCGGAAAAGCGCCTTCGGGCGCTTTTTTTGTGCCCGGAGCTCATAGTGTACTCATAAGATACATACGCAATTAGCACTATTGACTGTTCACAAAATGTTCATGGCCCACTTGTCGTTTCGGGTCTGGCGGGCCATAATGGCGCGCTCTGCTGGATAGGGGCCCTCCGGTTCGGTGTTAACTAGAGGCTCCACAGCTCCGGCGGTTCATTACCTTTAAACGTGACAAACGGAACAGTGGCAATGTCTCAAGATCTGAAAGAAGCAGCCCTTGAATATCACGCCAAGCCGCGGCCTGGTAAGCTGAGTGTCGAAATCACCAAGCCAACCAAGACCTCCCGCGACCTTTCCCTGGCGTATAGCCCCGGGGTTGCCGAACCGGTCCGCGAGATCGCAAAGGACCCGGAAAACGCATACAAGTACACTGCCAAGGGCAACCTGGTGGCTGTTATCTCTGATGGTTCCGCGATTCTTGGTCTGGGTAACCTGGGTCCGCTGGCAAGCAAGCCGGTTATGGAAGGCAAGGGCGTACTGTTCAAGCGCTTTGCCGGAATTGATGTCTTCGATATTGAAGTCAATTCCGAGAGCCCGCAGGCGTTTATCGAAACAGTTGAGCGTATTGCAGATACCTTCGGTGGTATCAATCTGGAAGACATCAAAGCGCCCGAGTGCTTTGAAATTGAGCGCGCGCTGATCGAAAAGTGCAACGTGCCCATCTTCCACGATGACCAGCATGGTACTGCCATCGTAACTGCAGCCGGCATGATCAATGCCCTCGAGCTGCAGGGCAAAAAGATTGAAGAGGCGAGGGTGGTCTGCCTGGGTGCCGGTGCTGCCGCCATTGCCTGCATGAAGATTCTGATCAGCTGCGGTATTCGTTCTGAGAACATCTTCATGCTTGACCGCAAGGGTGTGATCCACTCTGGTCGTGATGATTTGAATCAGTACAAGGCAATGTTCGCCAACGACACGGACAAGCGCACTCTGGACGACGCGATTGATGGTGCTGACGTATTCCTGGGGCTGTCCGGTCCGGATCTCCTGACTGCTGAACAGCTCAAGAAAATGGCTCCCAAGCCGATCGTTTTCGCCTGCTCCAACCCGGATCCGGAGATCAGCCCGGAAATTGCCCTGGCAACCCGCGATGATCTGATCATGGCCACCGGTCGCTCTGATTATCCGAACCAGGTTAACAATGTGTTGGGTTTCCCGTTCATTTTCCGTGGAGCGCTGGACGTTCGTGCCACCGCGATCAATGAGGAAATGAAGGTGGCGGCCGTCAATGCAATCCGTGAGCTGGCCAAGGAGCCTGTGCCTCAGGAAATTTGCGAGGCATACGGTGTGGAGAGTTTCGAGTTCGGGAAAGAGTACATCATTCCCAAGCCGATGGACGTCCGCTTGCTGGAAGTTGTGCCGGCCGCCGTTGCTCGCGCTGCCGTGGATTCCGGCGTTGCACGTAATCCATACCCTGCGCACTACCCGCTGAAGTCAATGGACGACATTATCTGATCTGTCATCCAGGGTATAAAAAAACCGGCGGTGATCCCGCCGGTTTTTTTGTGCCTGCTCCTGATGTCAGAAGATTCGCCTTGACAGGTCGTCTTCCTCGGAGCCTCCATTGCGGTCGTTCTCGGTTTCGGATGTCAGGGGCGGTGGCGCATCCTCTTCCCGGAAGACCTCGAAAATGCCATCCTCGCCCGGTCTTGCGCGCTGTCCGGTTTCGGGGTTGATCCGGATATTGACGATGCCATTGGGTCGAAGCATGAAGGAAGAGGGTGCCCCTTCGAGCGCTACTTCCATATAGTCCAGCCAGATGGGGAGCGCGGTGCTGGCGCCAAACTCGCGTCTGCCCAAAGGTGCCGGTTGGTCGAATCCGACCCAGGTGGTTGTGGCCACTTCGTGATTAAAGCCGGCAAACCAGGTGTCTTTCTGTTCGTTGGTGGTGCCGGTTTTACCGGCGATGTCATCCCGGCCAAGGGCTAGCGCCCGTCTGCCGGTACCGCGACGAATGACGTCCTGCATCATTGAATGCAGAATAAAGACCGAGCGTTCGTCCGCCAGTCTGGGCATAACCCGAACCTCGGGCGAGTCCTCACTTGTTTCAGAGACATTGGCGCCGGTGTTTGGCGAGCCTTCTTGCTCGCCCGATGGTTCCTGTGCTGTATCGTCGTCGCAGTCTTTGTCGCACAGAACGGTTTTCGGCGCCTGGTAAATGGTCTCACCGCTAAAGTCAGTGATAGTCTCGATGAGGTAGGGTTCAACGTCGTAGCCTCCGTTGGCAATCACGGCCATGCCTCGGGCAAGTTCCATGGGAGTAAGCTGCCCGCTGCCCAGGGAGAGTGACAGATCGTCCGGCATGTTTTCTACCGGGATTTCCAGTTGTGCCAGGTAATCCAGCGTGTTCTGGATGCCCAGGTCGCGCAGCAGTCGGATTGAGACCAGGTTGCGTGAGCGATAGAGTGCTTCCCGCAGGCGGGTTGGGCCATAGAACTGTCCGGAGGAGTTCTGGGGGCGCCAGGCAGTCTCCAGTTCCGAGTCATCGAAGACAATCGGCGCATCGTTGTAGATGGTCGCCGGTGTCATGCCGCTTTCCAGAGCGCTCAGATAAAGAAAGGGCTTGAAGGTGGAACCAGGCTGTCGTCTTGCCTGTATGGCACGGTTATATTTGCTCTGACCAAAACTGTAGCCTCCGCTCAGTGCCTCAATGGCGCCGGTTTTTGCTTTCAGTGAAATGAGCGCGCCTTCAACCCTCGGGATTTGAGCAAGCGCAACAGAGGCTTCAGCGAGCTGCTCCGACTGCTCAGTCGGGGATTCGTTCCCGTTGGCTGCGGGCTCTGGCGAGGCTGGGTCCGGGTTCTGGGCGCGCACATAGATAACGTCGCCGGGAGCTACAACATCGGAGGGCTTTTCAGGCTCAGGGTCCGTGAGGTTTTCAGTTTTGTAGCGCTTCGCCCAGGTCATGGTTTCGAAAGCCATGGTGGCGGGGCCGATGCGGCGCGCGTGCACTGCGACTTTACCGGATTTGTCGTCAACCTCTGTGACGATCGCGGGAAGCAGGGATTCCACGCGAGGGTAGTTCAGGATCAGATCTGAAGGTTCACTCTCGGCGAGGATTTCCTGATCAATCTGCCCAATAGGGCCTCTGAAGCCGTGGCGCCGATCATAGGCTTCAAGGCCGTCTCTTAATGCCTCTGTGGCAACCTGCTGTTTTTTGCCGTCAACTGTGAGGGTGACGGTGTAGCCATCGGTGTAGGCGTCCTCGCCGAACCGCCGAACCATCTCGGATCTCGCCATTTCGGCAACATAGTCGGCGTCGACTTCAGTCTCCGTGCTGTTGTAGCTGGCAGTAATGGGGGCGGAAACAGCAAGTTCGTGGGCATCCGGAGTGATGTATCCCAGGTCGCGCATTCGTCCGAGAATCCAGTTGCGCCGGATCATCGCACGGTCCGGATTGGCCAGGGGGTTGAATGCCGAGGGCGCTTTTGGCAAGCCTGCGAGCATGGCCATTTGGGCCAGGGATAGTTCCGAGACCGGCTTGTTGTAATAAACCTGTGCAGCGGCGGCAATTCCGTAGGCCCGATTGCCCAGATAGATCTTGTTCAGATAGAGCTCGAGAATGCGGTTTTTATCCAGTTCACGTTCGATCTGAAGAGCCAGAAGTATCTCGTTGAACTTCCGGATAAAGGTTCTGTCCCGTGACAAAAAGTAATTTTTTGCAACCTGCATTGTGATGGTACTGCCCCCGGACTGGATCTCGCCGGTAGAGACCAGTTCGATTGCAGCCCGCGCCAGGCCTTTGATGTCGACCCCGAAGTGCTCGTAAAAACGCGAGTCTTCAGCTGCCATAAAGGCTTGTAACTGAATTGTTGGGATCTGTTCGATTGTGATGGGTGCCCTTCTCTTTTCACCGAATTCTGCTATTAATCTGTTGTCTTTGCTATAGACCCGTAATGGCGTCTGAAGCTTGATGTCCAGAAGCTGATGTACCGGCGGAAGGCCAGGGCGAAGGTAAAGATAGAAGCCTGAGGTTACGATAACGGCGACACTCAGTCCGGTAAGAAACAACCAGGCAAAAAGGCGAGATGTGCGCAACAAATGAGACATTTTTTTCTGACAACTGTTGGATATAGGTCTATCATTTGAGAAATTGCTTTAGGATGGAAGAGGTGCTTCACCGCTGCAATAGTTCTCAACTAAAGAAGAACACGCATTGTAGACGGAATGGTGAAGAAATTCTCTTAAATAAAAAACACATAAGTTACGTAACCGGGTGCATCTAACCAGGTATAGGGTGAGCGCGTGTTTGGATTAGGAAAGAAATCCAGTGCAGTGCTGGGCGTGGATATAAGCTCCAGCTCGGTCAAACTTCTGGAGCTATCGAAGCAGGGCGACCGTTATAAGGTCGAAAGCTACGCGGTGGAGCCTTTGCCGGCCAATGCCGTGGTGGAAAAGAACATTACGGACGTAGAAGCTGTGGGCGAAGTAATGAAGCGCGTAGCTTCCAAGTCCCGTTCTGGCGTCAAACAGGTGGCTGTTGCGGTCTCAGGTTCTGCGGTTATTACCAAGCTAATCCAGATGGATGGCGGCCTGAACGAATTCGAGATGGAAGACCAGATTGCCCTTGAGGCCGATCAATATATTCCATACCCGCTGGATGAAGTGGCCATCGATTTCGAAGTTCAGGGACCTTCCGAGAGTAACCCCGACCAGGTTGATGTGCTTCTGGCTGCTTGCAGGAAGGAAAATGTCGACATCCGCGAGGATGCACTCGAGATTGCCTCGCTGACTACCAAGGTGGTTGACGTTGAAGCCTATGCTCTTGAGCGTGCCTACGCACTGATCGAGCCTCAGCTGGACTCTCAGGGAGAAGAGCTGGTGGTAGCGATCGTGGACATTGGCGCGACCATGACCACGCTGAGTGTTCTGGCCGGTGGCAAGACCGTTTACACGCGAGAGCAGATTTTCGGTGGCAAACAGCTGACCGAGGAAATCCAGCGCCGATACGGTTTGTCGCTCGAGGAAGCCGGTCTTGCGAAAAAGCAGGGCGGACTGCCTGACGATTACGAGTCAGAAGTGCTTACGCCGTTCCGCGAGGCCGTCGTGCAGCAGGTTGCCCGCGCGCTTCAGTTCTTCTTTGGTGCCAGTCAATACAATGCCGTCGATTATGTGGTTCTGGCCGGAGGCACGGCCTCGATTCAGGGGCTCACTGAAATGGTCGAAGAAAAAACGGGAACGCCGACCATGGTCGCGAATCCTTTTGCAGATATGGCGGTAGGCTCAAAGGTGAATGCGTCGGCACTGAGTAACGATGCGCCTTCCCTGATGATTGCCTGCGGCCTGGCAATGAGGAGCTTCGACTGATGGCAAAGATTAACCTACGACCATGGCGCGAAGAGCTTCGCGCCGAGAAACAGAAACAGTTCGTGGTCATGATTCTGGGCGCTGCGATTATTGCTGGCGGCCTGGTCTTCCTCTGGAAAACCGATATGGATAGCCGGATTGCCTACCAGCAATCCCGCAACGCCTACATCGAGACCGCCACCAAAAAGCTGGACCAGCAGATCAAGGAGATCGAAAACCTCAAGCGCAAGCGGGATGAGCTCCTTGCCAGAATGCAGGTTATTCAGGATCTCCAGGGCAAGCGACCCGTGATCGTGCGCGTCTTCGACGAACTGGTGCGGACATTGCCCGATGGCTTGTTCTACACCGATCTCAAGCGAACCGGCGAGCGCGTTGATATTGTAGGGATGGCGGAGTCTAACAGTCGGGTTTCCACGCTTATGCGCCAGTTCGAGGACTCCGAATGGTTCACGGATCCCAACCTCTCGAATGTCTCTGCAGCTGATAGTCGCCGGGCCGGTTACAGCCAGTTCAATCTCTCGGTTAAACAGAAAACGCCCGAGCCCGAAGGGGAGGATAAGTAATGAGCCTCGCGGACTCTCTGAAAAGTCTCAATGAATTTGATATCAACGACCTTGATGTCAATAACGCGGGTATCTGGCCTGCTCCAATCAAGTTCATCGTAGTTCTGATTATCTTCGGGCTGATTGCCGGAGGTGGTTACTGGTTCTTTATCAAGGATCAGTATGCTCAACTTGAGCGTGTAGAGCGCACCGAGCAGGAACTCCGGAAAACTTATGAAGAGAAAGCCTATCAGGTTGCAAACCTTGAGGTTTTCAAGGCCCAGATGGCGGAAATGGAAGAAACCTTTGGCGCCTTGGTAAGACAGCTGCCAAGTGAGACCGAAGTGCCAGGATTGCTTGAAGACATTACGAATACGGCTTTGGGTAGTGGTTTGGCACTTCAGGAAGTGAAGCTGCAACCGGAACAGCGTCGGGACTTCTATTCCGAGCTGCCAATCAATATTCGGGTGTCCGGTTCTTACCATGAGCTGGCATCATTTGTCAGCAGCGTTGCCAGCCTTCCACGGATCGTAACGCTACACGACTTGACGATAAAACCAACTGGCGGAGATGCGGACCGGCTTGATATGCAGGTTTTGGCTCGTACTTACCGCTACCGGGCTGGAGAATGAGCATGACAGGAAAGCATGCGGTAAAAGCCTGGCTGGGTGTGTGTCTGGTGTCTCTCCTGACAGCATGCTCCCAGGGCAGCGGATTTTCAGATCTTGATCAGTTCATGGCCGAGACGCGGGCAAAACCGAGAGGGTATGTTGAGCCCTTGCCGGAGTTCAAGGCGTACGAAGCTTTCAGTTACTCAGCGGCAGATCGTCGGGCGCCCTTTGAGCCGCCGATTGATGTCCAGCTCACTATGGTGGACGAACAGCCGATCAGTGATGTGGAGCCGGATCTGGATCGTCCCAGAGAGGTTCTCGAGAATTTTGACCTGAAAGCACTTCAAATGGTCGGCACGCTTCAGGGTGCATCGGGTAATCTGTTTGCTCTGATTGAAGACGATACCGGCGGGATCCATCGAGTCCGCACGGGAAATTACATGGGGCAGAACTACGGTCGCATTGTGGGCGTTAGTGAAACCCGTATCGAGCTCATTGAAATCGTTCCCAATGGCCGGGGTGGCTGGGTAGAGCGTCCTCGCTCCCTGACCCTGGAAGAGGGCGCAGGCTAAGGAGCGGCTGGATGAAAGTTGAAAGAAACATGCACGTACAAAAAAGTTTAGGGTCGAGGCTAGCGATGTTCAGAAAACTCAATGTATACGTCAGCGTGATTGCTTTTGGGTTGTTATCCGGCCTGGCCAACGCGGTCACGCTGGAAGACGTGTCGTTTTCGTCGCTACCGGGCGAGCGGCTTGAGGTGACACTGCAATTTGATGGGGCGCCACCGGAACCCTCCGGTTACACCATTGAGCGCCCCGCTCGGATCGCGGTGGATCTTCGGGATACGACCAGTGGTCTTGATAGCCGAAGCGTGCCTCTGGGGTCGGGTAATGCCCAGAGCATGACCGTGGTCGAAACCAAGGATCGAACACGGTTGATTTTCAACCTTGTCGAGCTGGTGCCCTATGACACAGTTCGTTCTGGTAACTCCCTGGTCATGACGATTGGTGGGCAGTCTGAGGGAGTTGTTGCCAGCGCCTCAACCTCCTCTTCACAGAGCAGTGGAACAACCAACGCGGCACCATCTAATACTCTTGCCGGCGTCGATTTCCGTCGTGGCAAAGACGGCGAAGGACGTGTGCTTGTGGATCTTGGCAGCTCCAGCACGCCAGTCGACCTGACAGAGCGTTCCGGCAAAATTCGTCTTACGATGAATGGTATTGCGGTGCCTGCAGATCTGCGGCGCCGGCTCGACGTGACGGATTTCGCCACGCCGGTTACTCGCATTGACACCTTTGTGGAAGATGGCAATGCCGTTGTTGAGATCAGCCCCCAGGGCAACTACGACTACATCGCTTACCAGTCTGGCACTCAGTTTACCGTCAGTGTCGAGGAGCTGAGTCAGGAAGAAGCGGAATCCCGCCGGGAAGAGAAGTTCCCGTATACCGGCGACAAGCTGTCCCTGAATTTCCAGGATATCGAAGTGCGCTCGGTGCTCCAGTTGATCGCCGACTTCACTGGACTGAATCTGGTGGCCAGTGACACCGTAGGTGGCAGCATCACTCTGCGACTTCAGAATGTACCCTGGGATCAGGCGCTTGATCTGATCCTGAAGACCAAAGGTCTTGATAAGCGTCAGATCGGTAATGTGTTGCTGGTAGCCCCTGCCGATGAAATTGCAGCTAGGGAGAAGCTGGAGCTCGAGACCAACAAGCAGATCGCCGAATTGGCACCGGTTCGCCTGGATATTATTCAGGTAAATTACGCAAAGGCAGCCGATATCGTTGGGTTGATTCAAGAGGACGAAGAACTGATCTCTGATCGCGGTTTCGTTTCCTCGGATGTCCGCACCAACACCATCAGTGTTCGTGAGACTGCAGAAAAGCTTGATGAAATCCGCCGCCTGGTCTCTACATGGGATGTGCCGGTACGGCAGGTCTCTATTGAGGCCCGGATTGTGCGTGCCCAGACCAACGTAGCTGAGAACCTTGGTGTTCGCTGGGGTGGCGCAGCATATGACATTAGCGGAGACAACATCTTTTCGGTCGGCGGTGGTCTTGATGGCGTGCAAGATGCCCGTGATTCCGCCGCGACTCCGGGATCTTTCCAGACGTCTTTCCCCGGCGCACTTGCGGTAGATCTGGGAGTGAGTGGTGACGGAGCGTCCTCCTTCGCAATCGGTTGGGGCAGCGACGACTTCCTGGTGGATCTTGAACTCTCGGCCCTTGAGAGCGATGGTCAGGCTGAAGTGGTCTCCCAGCCACGCGTTGTAACTGCCGATCGCCAGACGGCGTCGATCAAGTCTGGTGAGGAGATCCCTTATCAGGAAGCGTCCTCAAGCGGTGCGACGTCTGTTTCATTCAAGGAAGCCGTGCTCTCGCTCGAGGTCACGCCGCAGATTACACCAGATGACAAGATCATCATGGACCTGGTGGTCAATCAGGACTCCCGAGGCGAGGTAACTGCAGGTATCCCGTCCATCAACACCAATGAAGTCACCACACAGGTTCTGGTCGGCAATGGCGAGACAGTGGTTCTTGGCGGTATCTTCCAGTCGGAAGTGGCGACCCAGACCACCAAGACCCCATTCCTGGGCGATATCCCTTACCTGGGTCGTATCTTCAAGCGCACCGAACACATTGACGAGCGCAGCGAGCTGTTGATCTTCATTACGCCGAAGATCATCAAGAACGATCTGCTTCGTTAATCTGTGCAGTAAAAAAGCCGCCGCTTGAAACCGGCGGCTTTTTTGTGTCCGAAATTGGCCCGAGACGGCTCCTGAACTTATGCAAGCACGGGCCCTGTGATATTCTCACCCGCCTGAACAAAACTGAGCGGAAGTTATGTCTTTGCCGAAACGCGTTGTCCTGGTTGGCCCCATGGGAGCAGGTAAAAGCACGATTGGCCGGATGCTCGCCAAAGAGCTCGGCTATCGTTTTCTTGATTCTGATCGAATCATTGAAGAGCGGTGCGGGGCTAACATTCCGTGGATTTTTGATGTTGAGGGCGAGGATGGATTCCGTTTGCGGGAAACAGCCATGCTGGACGAGCTGTCCCACGAGGACCGAACCGTGCTGGCTACTGGTGGCGGAGCTGTGATGCGCCAGGAAAACCACCCGATTCTCAAGAGAGATGCAACGGTCATCTATCTGAAAACATCCATAGAGCAGCAGGTAGAGCGTACACGCAAGGACCGCAATCGGCCTTTGCTACAGAACGACGACCCTGAGGCGGTCTTGCGGAAACTTTTCTCAATCCGCGATCCGCTGTATTCAGGTCTCGCGGACATCATCATGTTCACGGACAGAAAGAGTCCCCGGCTGGTGGTGCGTCAGCTGGTCAATCGGCTGAACCCGAAAACGCCGCGTCACAAAAGGCAGATACGTAAGGAAGGTCGCAACCATGTCTAATCGGTATCGGGAGCTCTCGGTAGAGCTCGGTGAACGCAGCTACCCCATATTTATCGGTGAGGGGCTTCTCGGCACTCAGGATCTGTCAGCTTTTGTTTCCGGGGCGCAGGTCATGATCGTTACCAATGAGACTGTGGCACCACTCTATCTTGAGCGGGCGAAAGCCAGCTTTCCGGGGAAGCGGGTTGATACCGTCGTACTTCCGGATGGCGAGAGGTTCAAGGATTGGCAGACTCTTAACAGCATCTTTGACGGTCTCCTTGAACATCGCCACACCCGAAAAACCCTTCTGGTTGCCCTCGGTGGAGGTGTGGTCGGGGATATGGCTGGTTTTGCAGCAGCCTGTTATCAACGTGGTGTACCGTTCATCCAGATTCCAACGACGCTGCTTTCCCAGGTCGACTCTTCTGTCGGTGGCAAAACTGGCATTAATCACCCGCTTGGCAAGAACATGGTTGGGGCTTTCCATCAGCCGCAAGCGGTGTTGATAGACACGGCAAGTCTACAGACTTTGCCCGCAAGAGAGGTGTCAGCGGGGCTGGCGGAAGTTATCAAATATGGGCTGATCCGGGATCAGGGCTTTCTTGGCTGGCTTGAAGAGCATATGGATGCATTGGTCAGTCTTGATCCGGAGGCGCTGGCAGAAGCCATCTTCAGGTCCTGCGCTTGCAAGGCCGAAATTGTTGCACTCGACGAGCGCGAAGGTGGCCTCAGGGCGATCCTGAATCTTGGTCACACCTTCGGCCACGCGATCGAAACCTATGCCGGTTACGGCAACTGGCTGCACGGGGAAGCAGTAGGCACCGGTATGCTGATGGCTGCCGAATTATCCGCGCTTGAAGGGATGATCAGCCGTGACGATTGTGATCGTATAAACCGACTGATCCTCCGGGCCGGTTTACCGGATAAGCCCCCGGTTGCAATGACGGCCGATGACTTTATGGGTCTGATGGCTGTCGACAAGAAGAACGTGGATGGCCTTTTGAGGCTGGTCCTGCTTCGTTCGGTTGGAGACGCCGTGGTCACATCCGAAGCGAGTCCTGAAAACCTTGCTCTCACCTTTGCACGTTTTTGCAGCTCGACATGATGACGGCCCAAAGGCATCAATGATTTGGTAGCGGACCAGAAGACAAGGAAGACCCGTGACTGAAGAAAGCTTGAACAGTCTTGATGGCGGAGGCCTGTTCCCCAGGTTGCAGCAGCGCTACAGCCTCCGTGCCAACCCGCTGGAAATGGAGACGCCGTTCTTTCCGGATGCCATGCGTCATCACGCTCTGGAAGCGTTGCGCCATCTATGCGGCTTCGGTGATATGGCTCTGTTATTGACCGGAGCTGCTGGCTCGGGCAAAACCCGAATACTGGCGGAGCTGGTCCGCAGCGAATCATCCAGACTCGACTTTCACCGTATACCGGCGGCAGCGCTGACCAGCGCCCAGGCCCTTGCCCGGGACCTGAAAGCGGTTTCCCGCTCAAATCTCGGCCCGGAAGACAGCCCCCGAGACCTGGTTTATGGCTTTTTCAAGTGGTCTGAATCGCGGGTCCGAAAGGGCCAGCGTATGGTCCTTTTGATTGACGATGCCGACCGGGCGCCGACGGAGTTGCTAAGGCTTATCCTGTCCGCCTATCTGGCTTCAGAGCGTGGCTCTTCTGCCGTTCCGGTGTTTGCCGGAACGGATAGCCTGGTCCAGTCGATGGGCCTGGATGATGCGAGCACAAGTGTCCACCAGATACATCTGCGGCCTCTCACCAGGGATGAAATCGTTGCCTATCTGGAACCACGGGTTCACGCTGCCGGCGGCAAGGCAGGGGAACTTCTGAGTCCGGCCCGGGTCTCCAAAATTCACGCCCTGAGCCAGGGTAGCTTTGCGCGACTCAAGCGTGTGACTCCGGGCGTTTGGCTGGACATGGTGGCCTCGCGGAGTGTCGATCGCCCTAAGCACGTTCCGTGGAAGCGGTTCCTTTTGCCCGGGCTGGCCCTTGTGCTCCTTGCGGGCTCCTGGTGGTTTGTGTCGCGCCAGTATGATGAATCCGTGGCCGGCGAGACTGTAAAAGCACCGGAGCCGGTGAGAAAGAGCATAACCATTGGGCCTGAAACAGAGAATTCAGTGCCATCCCCGGAAGAGCCGTCGCAGGACCAGCCTGCCGTGGAGCCTGAAACGGTATTGACAGAGCCGGTAACCGAGCCGGAAGCTGATCAGCCAGAGCCAGAGCCAGAGCCAGAGCCAGAGCCAGAGCCAGAGCCAGAGCCAGA
>OJDQ01000020.1_pt1 | contig 83990 bp, 76 predicted proteins | sample 1592851 | NCBI WGS metagenome assembly OJDQ01 (sample SAMN05416774, study PRJEB24817) | seawater metagenome | isolation source: Sea water | place: Canada:Atlantic | collected 2013-07 | reverse complement strand
GTATTACATTAAAGGGGCATTCCTTGATTCAGAAAAAGCCTTTGATGTACTCACCGGTATGAAAACCCTGACTCAGCGAATGCTCACCAAGGTAATTAATACCCAGGTATTCACCCATTATCTCGATTCCCACCCGCAGATTAAGGTAAACAGTCACGCTTTGAGTCATCACGAAAATGCCGGCCTGCGCGAACAGTTGCATAGTCACGGCTGGCCCTGTGCCTTGTTTACCGCGGAGCTCGACCTGGCGGAATTGGATCGCGTGCAGTTTGCCCGCTTTTTTGACTCTCTGGAGCCGGCTTTTGGTCATCAGATTAGTATCGGTCAGACCAATACGTTAATTTTATGTCCGGCGCTAACCTCGCATTCAGAAATGAGTCGGGAAGAGCAGCGAAAAGCCGGTATTGCGCTCACCACTATGCGAATTGCGATGGGGTGTGACTGCGTGAAATCGCTGATCGCGCATTTTACGCTGGCATTAAAACAGGCCATTGATCCCATTCACCCGGGTTTCAGTGAGGGGTTTATGTCGGCGGCGAGACTGGATGAACTGTACCAGCGTGTAGCGGCAGAAGTGTATGCTCAGTACCATGGCGCACAACCCGCTCTGGCAGATATGCTGAAATAGCCGCTGTAATAAAAAAAACGGGGTATCGCCAGATACCCCGTTGGATAGGTTATACCAGCTTTTCAGCCTGCCCGATCCCAGATGTGTCTTCATAGTTGTGGTAATCGCTGTAGCCCTCGCTGCCGCCGCCGTACCAATGACTCGGGTCGTCAAACGGGGCCAGCGGATAGCCTTTGGCAAAACGGACGGGCAGGTCGGGATTGGTGATCCAGGGTCTGCCAAAGGCAATCATATCGGCTTCACCACTACTGATATGCTGCTCGGCGGCTGCTTTGTCGTATCCACAGTTACCCATCAGTAGTCCTTTATAAACATGACGGAATTCCTGCAGGGTCATGGCCTCACCGCGTTCGTGGAAGCCAAACGCGAGACCATCCATTACGTGCAAATAGCCAATGCCTAGTTGATTCAGTTTATCGGCAACAAACAGATAGGTTTCTTTGTAGTCATCGGCGCCCATGTCGTTAAACACGCCATTGGGGGATAGCCGTACGCCAACATTTTCGGCCGGCCAGACCTCCAATACCCCCTGCATAACCTCGGCCAGAAAACGGTAACGATTTTCAAGGCTGCCGCCATAGTCATCATCACGCTGATTACTGCGACTGTCGAGAAACTGATTAATAAGATAGCCGTTAGCGGCATGCACTTCGACCCCATCGAAACCAGCCTCTTTAGCATTAACGGCCGCCTGACGGTAATCTTCTACGGTACGTTTGATGTCGGCAACGGTCATGGCCCGAGGTACTTCAAATGCTTTTTTACCCGCTGGTGTGTAGATGCCGTCGCCATCGTTAATGGCGATTGCAGAAGCGGAAAAAGGTAATTCTCCCTCGTGAAAGTCGCTGTGTGACGCCCGGCCGGTGTGCCACAACTGTAAGATCATCCGGCCGCCAGCGGCATGCACTCTTTCGGTGATGCTTTTCCAGCCCGCCGTCATCTCACGGGTATAAATACCCGGTGCATCCACCCAACCATTTCCCTCTGGCGATATACTGGTTGCTTCACTGATGAGCAGGCCACCAGAGGCCCGTTGTACATAGTAGTCGCCCATAATTTTATTGGGTACTCTGTCCGGGCCGGCTCGGCCCCGGGTGAGTGGGGCGAGTACCATACGATTTTTCAGTGTCTGGCCAGCAAACGTGATCGGGGAAAATAAATGCGGTGCTGTCATTAAGTCTCCTTGCTTAATAGTAAAAACCAGCGCTTGTGCGCGAATGCAATTACTACGCAACAAGAAGGTTTTTAGTTTATTCGAAGTATGGGAGGGAGTTACTGGTCACGTGATCGTAAATAAGGGTGGTTTCCACATGCACTACCTCATCACGGCCTGTAACCTGATTAAAAATAAAGTCGCGCAGGTGCAACGCGTCGGGCACACAGACATGCAGTAAGAAGTCATTTTCTCCGCCCATGTGAAACACGCTGAGGACCTCTTTCTGATCAACCAGCTGCTGCTGAAACTGCGCCACCGTATCACGGCTGTGCGAGGCCAGTCTAACCGCCACCATGGCCTGAATATGACCGCCCAGTAAAGCGAAATTTAACTGACTGCGGGCGCCTAATATAATGCCTTCATTTTGTAAGCGCTTGATCCGCTCCAGGCATGAGGATGGTGCCAGATCAACATGGCTGGCAATGGCTTTATTGGTTATGCACGGGTCTTTAAATACACAGGCCAGTATGGCTATGTCGGTGTCATCGAGTTTACGCATTATTAGTTTTCCTTTGCAAATCAGCCCGATTAATCAGCCAGGGTCAGGCTACCCAGCACCACGGCGCGGGAAGCTCCTGTTACGTTAGGTACATTGCCGGGGACCCGATGGAAATAGGCCCAGGCCAGCCAGGCAAAGGCTACTCCCTCAACCCATTGCGGGTTGAGGGCCAGACTATCCGTGGCCATGACTTTGCAGTGTGGCAGTAACGCTTCCAACTGCGCCATTAGCTGGCTGTTAAACGCCCCTCCGCCACACACATAACATTCTCTGATCTGCGCCAGAGCGTTAACCTTATCGGCGATGGTGATCGCGGTTAGCGCAAGCAAGGTAGCCTGAACATCCTCGGCGGCAATAGGGGTATCCAGACTGTGCAAATGATGACGCAGCCAGACCAGATTAAAGTATTCGCGGCCGGTGCTTTTCGGCCCGGTGCTGACAAAGTAGGGGTCGGCCAGAAGGCTGCTCAGAAGCGCTTCGTGGACGTTGCCACTGGCAGCCCACTGACCATCCCGGTCGAATGGTTGGTTGAGGTGTTGTAAGCACCAGCCGTCCATCAGGGCATTGCCGGGACCGGTATCAAAGCCACGAATTGCACTGGCATCAATGCCTTCAAGCACAGTGATATTAGCAAAACCGCCGATATTGACGATGGCGCGATTTTTTCCGAGTTCAGCAAATCGGGCCGCGTGAAAGGCTGGAACCAGGGGGGCTCCCTGACCGCCGTAGGCGATGTCCTTGCGGCGGAAGTCGGCGACTACGTCGATGCCAGTAAGGGTCGCGATGGTATTGGGATCGCCAATTTGCAGGGTAAACCCATCTTCATTCTGGTTGCCGGGAGGGCCTTCAGGGTAGTGGCGAACAGTCTGTCCGTGAGACCCTATTGCCTGAATATCTGCCGGGGATAAATGGTGCTCAGCCAGTAACTTGTTGACCGCCTCTGCAAACACGCGGCCAACGGCCCGATCGGCCTGGCCCAGATGATTGATTTCATTGGGACTGATACCACAGAGCTGATGGAGTTGTTCCAGCAGACCGGCAGGATAAGGAACAGAAACGGCGGCGATTGGCGCTATTGCAGTGTCGGTAATGTCTGTCAGAATGGCGTCCACACCATCCATACTGGTACCCGACATAACGCCAATATAGTAGGCCATGGGTTTATTGCATGGCCAACATTATGCGACGGGAGGTACCGAGTTGAGCGAGGCGTTGCTCGGCGATCTGCATAAAGGCAGCGCGCTGTTTGGGGTCGATTGGCAGTGCCTTGGGTAAATCGACGGTACGCGGGTTGCGATGGACACCATCAACCAAAAACTCGTAATGCACGTGTGGCCCTGAAGCCAGTCCGGTGCTGCCGAGGTAACCTATGGTCTGACCCTGCTTGACGAAATCACCTTTCTTCACCGCTTTCTTTTTGAAGTGTAAATATTTGGTAGTGTACTTTTCGCCGTGCTGAATGAAAACGTAATTGCCATTGTATTTGTTATAGCTTGCTTCGATGACTTTACCGTCACCGGCCGCCATTACCGGGGTACCTACCGCGGCGACATAATCGGTACCACGATGGGCTTTCCAGCGCTTTTGAACCGGATGAAAACGAGCCTTGCTGAAATTCGAGCTGACATATTTAAAGTTAATGGGCGCGCGCAGGAAGCTCTTACGCATGCTGCGGCCTTCCGGCGTATAGTAGTTGCCATCTTCGTGCTGAATGGCGGCAAACCGTTCACCCTGATTAACAAATTCGGCGGCGACTATGTCACCGTAGCCAACAAATTCTCCATCGATATAGCGTTCTTCATACACCACATTAAAGGTATCGCCGGCGCGAATTTCCATGGCGAAGTCGATATCCCAGCCAAAAATGCCGGCCAGGTGCATAATCTGATTATCGGTAAGGCCGGCAGCTACCCCGGCATTCCAAAAGCTCGAGGTAATTTCGCCCTGGGCAAAATTGTGACGTACTTCCACCGGTTTGCTGTCGATGCGCGACACCAGGTCATCGGTTTCACTCTGGGGTTCAATGAACAGGGTATCGGTTGGCGACAGCGCATAGCGTAAACCGGCAAACTGATTATCAATCACGTTAAGATCGAGCTTATCGCCCGGTAACAGGGTTACCAGGGTTTTCGCCTGCTCACCAGCATGACTTACTGCATAGGTGTCTTTCGGGCTTAAACCGGCGCGCTTGAAAATTTTGGCCAGCGTATCACCACTCTTAACCGTATAGGTTTGCCATTGTGGTTCGTCTTCCTGCTCAATAAGAATATCTGACTCGGTTAGAGACATCGACAGCGGATAACGCTTGCCGGTTTCCAGGATCAGAGATTCAGTATGGCGCGACGCTTCCACCTTTTCAGATGGCAGCAAAATGAGTAATCCAACCAAAGCGCTGGCGGCTACCAGACCAATACGGTGCGGCCGCGGCATTTGCTTAAATAAATCAGTGAGTAATTGAGGTGTATATATCTTTCTCATAACAGCCTGAGAATAGCGGTTTCAGCACTGAGATGCTAGAGGGATCTGGCAAAATTGAAGGGATTGGGGGCGGAAAAAGTGAAATAATTACGTTCCGGGCCGCAGAAAGTGCATAAAGGGTTTTAATAGACGGTCGGCGCGCGTAAAATGCCCGCCCAGAATGAAGTTAGATGGAAGCAGAAAAATGAGTGACTGGCAAGCAGCCCTGGCCGAAATTAAACGGGGTACTGATGAAATATTGCCCGAAGACGCCCTGATCGAAAAATTAAAGTCAGGCAAACCGCTGACAATCAAAGCCGGATTCGATCCTACCGCGCCGGATTTACACCTTGGGCATACGGTGCTGATCAATAAATTGCGTGCTTTCCAGCAATTAGGGCACAACGTCGTGTTCCTGATTGGTGACTTTACCGGCTTGATTGGTGATCCCACCGGGAAAAATGTTACCCGTAAGCCACTTACTAAAGAGCAAGTGCTTACTAACGCTAAAACATATCAGGAGCAGGTGTTTAAGATCCTCGATCCTGAAAAAACTCAAATCCGTTTCAATTCTGAATGGATGGATCAGCTGGGCGCGGCAGGCATGATCAAACTGGCCGCCAGTCAGACTGTAGCGAGAATGCTGGAACGTGATGATTTTAAAAAGCGTTACGCCAATGAGCAGCCCATCGCTATTCACGAGTTCTTATACCCGCTGGTGCAGGGCTGGGATTCTGTTGCGCTGCAAGCAGATGTTGAGCTTGGTGGTACCGATCAGCGCTTTAACCTGCTGATGGGACGCGAATTACAAAAGGAACAGGGTCAGTCACAACAGGTTGTGCTGATGATGCCATTGCTGGAAGGCCTCGATGGCGTGCAGAAAATGTCTAAGTCGTTAAACAACTACATCGGCATTACTGATGCGCCAAACGAGATGTTTGGCAAGATCATGTCGATTTCTGACGAGTTGATGTGGCGCTATTACGATCTGCTGAGCTTTAAGCCGCTGGAAGAGATTGCTGAGCTTAAGCAACAAATGGCTGATGGGGCGAATCCCCGTGACATTAAAATCACCCTGGCGAAAGAAATTATCGCCCGCTTCCATTCTGCGGAAGCTGCCGAAGCTGCTCATCAGGATTTTATCCAGCGTTTTCAGAAAAATGCCATTCCTGATGATATGCCGGAAGTCAGCATTGCTTTAACCGACGGTGAAGTCGCGATAGGTTACCTCCTGAAGGAAGCCGGTCTGGTGGGCTCCACTTCGGATGCCATGCGCATGATCAAGCAGGGCGCGGTGAAGATTGATGGTGAAAAAGTCACCGATACCCGCCTGGTTCTGACCGAAAAAGGTGAAAATGTGTATCAGGTAGGTAAGCGTAAATTTGCCCGGATCACCCTGGCATAACAGTTCGGTGCGCTGCGTCCTGCAGCGCACTTTGATGTTTACTGGTCGGTAAAAGTCAGCAACATTTCTGCCGCCACACAAGCACACAAATCATCACATACCGGACAATCGTAGCCTTCATAAATGGCGGCATATTGCCACTTGTTAGGATGTTCTTTTATCAACCGGCCGCCGTTTTTACTGAAATATTTAAATGCGCTGTTACCGGGGCTGGCCAGCCAGATATGGGCCAGACCGGCGCGGCTGCCTTGTTGTCGTGCAGCGTCAATCGCCTTGCTCAGTAAGGTCGAACCGATACCATATCCCTGCATGGCCGGATCCACCGTATTGCATTTAAAATAGCAAACGCTTGCAGGCGCAACGCCCCAGTCCTGGGGTGTTGCCCACTGGTCGATATCCCACTGTCCCTGGGCAAAAGTGAGTCTGAAGCCAACCAACTGTTCGCGGTAAAAGGCGACTATGCCGGCATTGATACCATTTTTCAGGCCGCGTTGGTAATACTCGGTCAGGTTCTCCAGGTTCAGATAACCCTCGCCCTGTACGCGGTTACCCAGTTCCAGAACGGCTGGAAAATGCGTTGGGGTCAGTGCTGAATAAGAGATTTCAGCGCTATTTTTTAGATTTGCCAAGATCCATTCCCTGTAGGTGCACGTCAAGGGCATCCAGTGATATGCGAATTTCCAGTACTGACTGCCATAGGCTGTAGAGCAAAAAGACGAGGCTGGCAGCAAACAGCCAGTTGCCCGCTAACTGGTAAGACAGATAAATAGCCAGCATCGATAGTACGCACAGGAAAAAACTGAAAACGCCGGTTTCCTGCATGCGTTTGATATAATGGATGCGTTTACGCAGGTTTTTTATCTGCGCCTGGGTACTCTCGCTGTCTTCGCCCTTATCAAAGTGACGGATCAACGAAGCAAGGGTCAGAAAACGATTGGTGTAAGCCAGTAACAAAAGAGAGATCGCCGGGAACAACATAGCCGGCGTTGATATATCGATAGTCATAACATTTCGCGTGTAGCAACAAGAGCGATATGATGCCGCCAAAGCCGCGATATGTCCATGCCAGGATGTGATATACCCGGTTTACTTCGCCACTGGTAATGCGTCAGACTGCCAGGCCTGCATGTCACCATCGAGATGATATAACTGCGAAAAACCGAGCTCGGAGAGTTGACTCAGGGCAATGCCTGCGCGCCGCCCGGAACGACAGTAAACCAGTATCGGTTGTTGAGTGGAACCGAGGCTGGCAAGGTGTGAATTAATCTCTGAGTGGGGGATATTGAGTGCACCGGGAACGTGACCAGCGCTGTATTCTTCAGCACTTCGAACATCTAAGAGTAAGCCGTTGAACCCCTGGTGATGCAAACTCGCCGGTGAAATGTCAGGGATCCCGTCATGACTGAAAGCCGCCCCGGACAGCAGTAAACTGAGAAGGGTGAGAGAAAAAGTAAGCAGGCGCATGGATTTTCCTATTTTCGGTAATGATCAATTCGTTGGCACAACGTGTCTATTGCCGCGGTGATCCGAAGCGTAAAGCGATGCAGGGCATTAGCATCGGCGGTGACAAGAGGTGCTGCAATAACAGACCGGTGAGGGGTCCAAAAATTTTCCAGAGTTTGAACCGATTGATCACTTGCGGCAATCAGCAATGCTGGCTGGCGCAACAGAACTTGTTTCACCGACACTTCGGGATAGTCGATGGGGGAGTCAATGAACACCGATTCAGCGCCACAGGTGGTGAGAATTTTGTTGGCCCATGCGCCCTCACCAATGGTCATCAGTGGTTGAGCCCACAGGTAATAAAATACTTTCACCGTCTTAAGGTTTTGATACTGCGTTTGTATTTGATTCAGTTCCTGGCGATACCGGTTAATCAGGCTGCGGCCTGATTCAACCTGGCCGGTTAATCTGGCGACGTCGAGCATTTCCGTTGCAATATCATCCAGGGTCTGTGGCTGGGAAATGTAAACCCTGAGGCCGAGACTTTTCAGGCGGGCAATGTCCTGGGGTTTGTTGCCGCCGCCCCAGGCGAGCACCAGATCCGGTTCCAGGGCCATCAAGGCGGTAAAATCCACGCCCTGGTAGTCGGCTATTACCGGCAGCTCGGCGGCGGCTTCAGGGTAATCACTAAAGGCACTGACGCCCACCAGGCGGTCTTGCGCCTGCAGACTGTATATCCATTCTGTTAGATGAGGTGAAAGGGTAACGATACGTTCGGCCGATTCGACCCGCACAGCCACCACAAGCCCAAGCAGCAATAGCCAGGAGTAAGCATTCTTCATAATTTCAGTTGCCAGCAAAGGAGTAATAACAAAGTGAGGAGGACCATGACCAGCCAGGTCTGGCGATTGATGGCGCGCAGTACATGGGTCAGATCAGAAAAGCGTACCTGACGGGAACCGCCCACTCGTGGGTTGCGTAATTTGGTGCCGTCATAAAAAGCCGGGCCGCCCAGCTGAATGCCCATGCCTGCGCCAAATGTGCTAAGCAGCAGGGAGGATATACCCCGTTGGGACGTGTGCCGTAGCCCTTTAATGGCACCTATCGGCGAAGTGCTCAGGAGAATCAGTAACAGTCCGAGGCAGTAAGGAATTAAAATCAGGCTTTGACTCAGCCAATAGGCCGGCAGACCGAATGCCGTGAACTGCCGCTTTTTTCTGTGCCACTGCCAGCGAAACTCGAGCAGCAAGCGATAACTCAGGGCGGCCAGCGGGCCGGCCACCAGGAACCAGAATATCACTCCGACAAACTGTTGCATAAAGCGCAGCAGATAGGCTTCTATAGCGGCTTTAGCGATACCTATATCAGATAACGAGTTTGTTTGGCGGGCAACCAAAAGGGTCAGACGCTCCCTGGCCAGCAGCTTTTTATTGCCACTTAACGCCAGCGTAATCAGCTTGTATTGACGACGAATCGAATAGAAGTTAATGCAGCAAAACAGTATCAGGGCATCGAAAAACCAGGTGTATTCAGCAAGACTCAGAACAAACGCCAGTACTATCAAAAACGGTACGGTTAACACCACAATGCCAAGTGTGCCGCTGATGTAATGCTGTGTAAGCGGAGCCGAAGACGCCGGGCAAACCTTGATAGCCAGGTTGGTAACCAGCATTCGGTAAAGCGTCAGGGGGTGGGCCTGAGGCGGAATACGCCACACCCGATCAAGCAGAATAACGCAAAGCGTAATGATCAGGGACAGGGTCGTATCCGCCGGCAACTCAATCATCGCGACGGCTTAGGCTTCGGTTGCCCGGTTAGCGATAACCTTTATCATGCCTATTACCAGTTCAGCCGAATTTTTCGCTGCGGTTTCCAGATAAGCGTTGAATGAAACGGTAGAGGTTTTACCGGCGATATCGGAAAGTGAGCGGATAACCAAAAACGGTTTACCCAGCATGTGACTGGTTTGAGCGATAGCAGCGCCTTCCATTTCTGATGCACTGATGGCTGGAAACGCTTCACGCAGTTGCGCGGCCGCCTCGTCGGTACCTATGAAGGCGTCACCGGTACAAATCAGACCGCGAATAGTCTTTACGTGTAACGCATTGGCCGCGGCGGCTTCAGCAGCCGTCACCAGTTGCTCATCACAGTCAAAGACCGTAGGCATTCCCACGCACTGTCCCGGCTCATAGCCAAAGTGTGTAATGTTCACATCATGGTGCTGCACGCCATTGCCAATGACAATGTCACCAATATCCAGGCTGGTATCGAAACCGCCGGCCGACCCGGTATTTACCACAAAATCGGGCTCGAAAGCCTGAATGAGTAACGTGGTAGCAACTGCTGCCGCCACTTTACCGATACCACATTGGACCAGCACCACGTCGATGCCGTGGAGTTTTCCGGTGTAGAAAGTCAGGTGGGCAACTTCCCGGGTGTTCAGTTCGTCCAGCGATGCTTTTAACAGGGCGACTTCCTGGTCCATGGCGCCAAGGATACCAATTTTCATAATCTGCCTTTAAATTGCTTATTTAACTTGGAAATGAGTGCGCAAAGATCACGGGTGCACTACAATATATGCTTAAGGATGAAGTGTAATATGAATGTGTTAGTGGGTACACAGGGATTCGTAAAAGGACGGTCATTCGGCTTTATTATCAGGGATTAATCCCTCATTACTTTTTCAATTGGGTAGTTTTTTAACCTTATGAGCTCAACGTTTAGAAATAGGGTGTCCGGCGCCACCCTCTGCGCTGGCCTGCTGGCATCGTCAACCGCTTTGGCGAGCAGCGAGAAGCTGGAAATATCCGGTTTCGGCCGAATTGTTGCCGGCTTTATCGATGACCCCAGCGTGTCCTTTGAAGGGTACGAAAATGAAGTCTCCTTCAATGAACAAACCTTGCTTGCCCTGCAGGCAGATTATCATTTGCTCGACAACCTGATGATTACTTCACAGGTGCTGGCGCATACCAATAGCGAGCGGGACTCCGGCGTTGAATGGTTTTACGCCAGCTATGTGCCACATAATAACTGGCTGATTAAAGGCGGACGAATGAGAACGCCGTTTTATTACTACAGTGATGTTATCGATGTGGGCTTTGCTTACCCGTGGATTTCACCACCACAGCAACTTTACAGTGCATTTTTATTTAATCAGTACGACGGTGCCAGCGTTATCCATAATTTCGCGTTAGGCAATATCAGTGGTTCGGTTGAAGGGTATTACGGCTCTTTTCAGGGCGATACCCAGTTTCAGGATCGTCGCTATGCTACCGATATAGATGGCCTGACAGGTGTTGTCTTTAATGGTGTGTACAACGCCAATCTGCGTTTCAGAGCGTCCTACACCACCGCCGATTTCAGGGTCAATCTGGCCGAGATCTCAGCATTCGCCGATCAACTGCGTAGCTTTGGTTTTGTTGAAAGTGCCAACTCCCTGACCATGGAAGGGACGTTTGATATTTATCAGGTGGGTCTGTCGTTAGATGAACTGGATTACAATCTGGCCTGGGAATGGATGGAAATTCAGTCAGATACTGTTCTGGCGCCGAATATCGAAAGTTACTATATACAGGGCGGACTGGTTTTCCACCCCTTTACCGTGCACCTGACCTACGCCGATATGGCTACCAATCCACAGGCGCCGGCCAGCGACATTCCGCTGGGGTTGTCGCCGGATCTCGATCAGTTGTATTACGGTTATCAAACCGTCTTTGCCAGAACCCAGGCGGCAGACCTTGAGAGCGTGACCCTTGGGGTACGCTGGGATGTTGGCGTTAGCGTGGCGTTTAAGGCCGAGGTGACTCATTACCGGGGGGCTCTGGGAATTTCTACGTTTGAAGCCGTGGATGACAGAACCGATTTCGATGAGAGCGTCAATCTGTATCAACTGGGTATGGAGTTTGTATTCTGATGAGACGGACAAACTTTTTAAGACATCTGTTGATGACATCATTGTTAGGTTTTAGCGCGCTGCATTGTCAGGCGCAGGAGCACGATATAGTGGTGGTGGCCAATGTCGGCAATACTGCGGTGAAATTAAATAAAATCGACATCCGTAATTTGTTTATGGGAAATGCCAGTGATGTGGTGCTTGAGCCAGTATCACTGCCGCCCCAAACCCTTGCCCGGGCTGTCTTTAATACTAAAATTATTGGCCTCACCGAGTCCCGGATTCAGTCTTACTGGTCACAAATGCGATTTAGCGGGCGTTCCCGTCCCCCCAGAGAGGTAGCGACGGTGGATGAGTTGATTAGTTATGTATCCAGCCATAAAGATACGGTTGCATTTGTTCCGGCCAATGCCGTGATACCGCCCCATCTTACAGTGGTCTATTCAACATCAAGCCTGTAAATACGCGGCGTAATGACCATGCAAAAGGGGCCTCAACCGGCCCCTTCTTTATTTGTATCGTTAGGCGGCTACCTGTTCGCCGCCAGGCTGACGACTGGACCGTACCGGCCGGGTAGGGCGTGTTGTCTGCGGCGGATTCATTTTACTGGCGGCCAGTTTGGCCTGCTGCTTACGCAGTGGAATGAGCTTGGTTTCCACACATTCTTTGACTTCTTCTACCGAATAACCGGATTTAACCTTGAACCTGGCGTGAGGGATTCCGGCTGCATCGAGGGCGCCCGAAACAAACCAGTCGCGCTGGGTTTTGTAGCCTTCCTTGCCCTGTTTATGGACCAAATCAATGGCCAGTACCGGCGTCATGTCGTCCCGGCGACATAATACGAAGTCGAGCTGCTTGCTGCCCGCACGCAGCAATGCCTGACGTGCCTGACGCTTATTGGTGCTGTCTCGAACGGCCAGCAGGTCGTTAAGGCGGACACGGGAAACAATTCTGAATTCGCGGCCAACGGCCTGTTCCAGTAAATTGATAAAGGTGTGTTCTACCTGAGTAAACAGCTGGTGTTTTTTACGAAAGGGAAAACTCATACCGTGATCAGAAAGTTTAAGTGCACCAACAGTGACAACTATCAGTAACATAAACAAAATAATGGCAAGTTCCATACGCTTCCTCAACAAATAAGAGCGCACGAGCGTCAATAATCTGACATACCCGGGCGACAGGACAAACTTGTAAGAGAAATTGCAAAGGCGGTGCCAGTTATTCGAAAAGTAACCGGCTGGCTAATGAAAAGTTAATCGTTGCTCAGACTGGCAATGGGAGCGGGGGTCTCTTTACCGAGTACCAGTATATCCACCTGGGCGCCTTCACCATCTGGTGAAACCACTACACGGACATTTTGCGCGTCATTGACCAACAATACGCGTTGGTTATGTTCGCCTTTCAACGACAAGTCGGGCATCAGGGCCAGGTAATATGCCACGATGGCGTCGGGTGTATCGGCAATAAAATAAACCATGGATGCTGGCATGTCGGTGTCAAAAGGCTGACACTGTTTGGCATCCTCATGAACTTTGACGGCAAAAAACGCCGCCGGACAACTACTGATCTCAGGTTGGGACTCTGGCGGCGTAGTGGCCATGGAGTCGGTTGCCATAAGGGATGAAGCCATGACCATCAGGCTGGTGACCAGTATTAATTTGCGCGGCGTGAATTTCATAGTTTGACGTTTACTCTTTTTCATACTGTTACTATAGGAGAGCTCTGTACGCTAAGCAATTGTATTGGCCCTGATTAAAGTATTGCAAAGTAGCAATAAGTATAATTCCTGATGGTAAGGTTATCCTGCCGGCGCTGTATTTGCTCAGCGCCCACGCAGTCCTCCATTCCTCCTGTTTTTTCTGCCACTTAAATCAGGGCCCGTGCGCAAGCACTGAAAATACGACTACACTGCGCAGTACGCTTTTGAATAACAAAGAGAACAAAACTTATGCGAATGACAGTAACGCGGCTGATACTTCTGCTGCTAATCATCAGTCCTATGAGCTTTGCTGCTGACGAACAGGCAGAGCAGCGGGCTGAGTATATCCGGGCCAATTACTCGAAATATGAATATCAGATACCAATGCGCGATGGGGTAAAACTGTTTACCTCCGTTTACATACCTAACGATGACACACAAGCGCACCCCATACTGATGCAGCGTACGCCTTACCGGGTGGCGCCTTATGGCGCAAGCAAATATAAAACACGTTTAGGGCCATCAGCGGCTTTTGAGCAGGAAGGGTTTATTTTCGTCTTTCAGGATGTCCGGGGTAAGTCGATGTCGGAAGGTGAATTTGTGAATATGCGCCCCCAGGATGCTTACAAGCGCGGTAAAAAAGCCACTGACGATGCGACCGATACCTATGACACGATTGAATGGCTGGTAGAAAACCTGCCGCATAACAATGGTCGTGTTGGCATGTGGGGCACCTCTTACCCGGGGTATTATACCTCTGTGGGGGCTATAAACAGTCATCCTGCGTTAAAAGCCATTTCACCACAGGCGCCTATTGCAGATTGGTTTTTTGACGATTTTCATCGTAATGGCGCGTTTGTAACCCCCATGGCGTTTATCTTTTTTGATTCTTTCGATAAGCCATTAGACGGGCCTCAGGCGCACCGTGAAAAAGGCATGGATCCCATTACCCCGGATGGCTATCAATTCTTCAGAGAACTGGGCCCGTTATCAAACGTCAACAAAAACTACTTTCACGGCGAGCGCCCGTTCTGGAACGAGCTTACAGAACACCCAAATTATGATGCGTACTGGCAGGCCAGAAATGTGCTGCAGCACCTCAATAAAACCAAACCCGCTACTCTGGTAGTTGGAGGTTGGTATGATACTGAGGATCTCTATGGACCGTTGGCGACCTACCAGACCATGTCAGATCAGAATCAGAAATCCCATGTGAAGATGGTAATGGGCCCCTGGTTCCACGGACAGTGGAACAGTACCAAAGGCGGTAAATCCCTCGGCGAGGCCGATTTCGGGTTTGATACCAGTGCGTGGTTTCAAAAGGAGGTGTTACTGCCGTTCTTTAAACAACATCTGAAAGAGACACAAGCGGTGGAGATTGCCACTGCGACGATGTTTGAAACCGGCAGTAACCGCTGGCGTAAATTCGATGTGTGGCCGCCTGCACAAGCCACTCAAAGCACGCTTTACCTGGCTGCTGATGAAGCACTTGTTGACGCTCAGTCAGACAGCGGGAAAAGTGACTATATCAGTGATCCGAATAAACCTGTCCCGCATTCGGCTCAGGTCAGCCGTGGCTGGGATCGGCCTTATATGGTGGAAGATCAGCGCTATGCCGCCAGACGTCCTGATGTACTGGTGTTTGAAACCGATGCGCTGGAAAACGATTTAACCCTGGCTGGCGCGATTGATTTGGACCTGTGGTTCTCCACCACCCAAACTGCAGCCGATATAGTGGTTAAGCTGGTTGATGTGTTGCCCGGAAAAGACGAAAATACAGATAAGGTGGATGCAGAAAAAGGCAATCGTCACGAACTGGTTCGCTGGGGCGTTATCCGTGGCCGTTTCAGAGAAAGTATGTCCAAACCGGTGCCTTTTAAACCCGACACGCCAACCAAAGTGAGATTCGACCTTTACGATGTGTTGCATACGTTCAAGCGCGGGCACAAGTTGCAGATTCAAATCCAAAGCAGCATGTTCCCGTTCATTGACATCAATCCGCAAAACTATGTGGAGAATATCTTTGAGGCTGAACAAAGTGACTTTGTGAAGGCTTTCCATACTATCTACCATAATGCACAATACCCCAGTGCAATTCATTTCCGTACGCTGCATTAAGCGCGTGCGCCAAACCAGCGGCAGACATTGCTGCCGCTGGTGACTAAGAGGTATGACTTAATGCCGGACCAAGCTTCCCGAACCGCCCCGATTACATCTTTGAGTGAACTGGCGGACTGCGCCGATTATTCCTTTTTGACGTCGCTCAATCCAGACCCCCAGGCAACCTCCGACGGTTATGATCATCAGCCAAGACAGGTGTATTCCGGCCACTATGTGCCGGTATTACCCATGGCATTGAAAGCGCCTGGCTATGTTGCTCACAGCCAGACGTTGTTCCGGGAGTTAGGCCTGGATGACAATTTGGCCGGGACAGAAGCGTTTGTCCGATTATTTTCAGGGGATATGACCAATGTCCCACCACCCATGCGGAAAACAGGCTGGGCAACCGGGTATGCGCTGTCGATTTACGGTACGGAATATACCCAGCAATGCCCATTTGGCACCGGTAATGGCTATGGTGATGGGCGGGCTCTTTCTGTTTTTGAAGGGCTGTTTAATGGCAAACGGTGGGAAATGCAGCTCAAGGGGGCCGGGCGAACGCCCTATTGTCGGGGGGCTGATGGACGTGCGGTGTTGCGTTCCAGTGTCAGAGAGTTCCTGGCTCAGGAGCATATGCATGCCCTTGGCGTGCCAAGCTCACGTTCGTTGTGTCTGATGATGTCACAATCAGAAACCGTCAACCGACCCTGGTATTATCAAGGGTCATCGTCCTTTGAACCCGAGGTCATGGTGGCTAATCCGGTTGCCATTACCACTCGGGTGGCGCCGTCCTTTATTCGGGTTGGCCAACTGGAGCTTTTTGCCCGTCGGGCTCGAAGCCAACAGCATCCCGATGCCTTAGCAGAATTACAGGCTTTGGTTGCCCATCTGATTGAACGGGAGTATGCACTGGAAATTGACACCAGTCTGTCATTGCCTGAGCAGGTCATTCAACTGGCTGAAATCTTTCAGGAACGGCTGACCTCACTGGTTGCAAACTGGATTCGCGTAGGGTATTGCCAGGGCAACTTTAACAGTGATAATTGCGCCGCTGGTGGTTATACCCTGGATTATGGTCCTTTCGGGTTTTGTGAGTTGTTTGACCCTCTCTATCAGCCCTGGACGGGCGGCGGCCGGCATTTTTCCTTTTTTAATCAAACTGCGGCAGCCGAAAAGAACTTTTCGATGTTCTGTGGGGCCCTGGCACCATTAATTCAGGATGAACCGGACAGACTAAATGAACTGGACGCTATCCGCGGCGGATTCGCTGCCATGATGGAGCACAAGCTGGGCGTCATGTGGGCGTCAAAGTTGGGACTTCAGTCCTACAATGCAGAGCTGGTGATGTCGTTATTGCAGCTGATGGTGCGCACTTCGGTAGACTATACCATGCTGTTTCGCGAGCTGTGTTGCCTGCCTGATAAGGTGACGGCTATTACCCGGTGCTTTTATCAGCCGGCGGATGAGGCGTTACAGCAACAATGGAACGACTGGCTAACTGCCTGGCATGAACACCTGGATAAGCGTGTGGATAATAAAGAAATTGCCAGGCGAATGAAGCAAGTGAATCCCAAATACACGTGGCGCGAATGGTTGGTTGTGCCCGCCTATACCGAGGCTGAAAAAGGCAACTTTACCCTGTTGAAGGCACTCCAGAACGTGTTAACTAACCCTTATGATGAACAGTCCGCTGACGTTGAAACAACGTACTACTGTTTGCGGCCAGCTGAGTATTTTGACGCTGGTGGCATTTCTCATTACAGCTGTTCGTCCTGAAGAGCCGGCATCACTGCGCCGATCAGACAGGTAAAAAAAATGGAGCCGCAGGGCTCCATTTTTTATGTGTCAGATATCGAGCGATCAGGCGCCGATATAATCCAGAATGCCGTCGGCTGCTTTACGGCCTTCGTCAATTGCAGTAACTACCAAATCACTGCCGCGAACCATATCGCCACCGGCGAAGATTTTCGGGTTAGATGTCTGGTAGGCAAACTGACCTTTTGCCGGAGCGCGAACACGGCCTTTCTCATCGAGAATAATGCCGTAGTCAGCAAACCAGGGGGCCGGACTTGGCTGGAAACCAAAAGCGATGATCACCGCATCGGCTTCCTGAACAAATTCAGAGCCTTCTACCACAACCGGACGACGACGACCCGCCGCATCCGGTTCGCCCATTTCAGTGCGAACCAGCTTAACGCCAATGGCTTTGCCGGTTTCGTCAACTGCAATGTCCAGCGGTTGAACATTAAATTCAAATTCAACGCCTTCTTCGCGCGCATTAACCACCTCACGACGTGAGCCCGGCATGCTTGACTCGTCACGACGGTAAGCACAGGTAACACGCTCTGCGCCCTGACGGATTGATGTGCGAACGCAGTCCATGGTGGTATCACCGCCACCCAGTACAACCACTTTTTTACCTTTCATATCGATAAAGTCAGCGGCGTCTTTTTCCAGACCCATCACTCGATTGGTATTTGAAATCAGGAAGGGCAGTGCTTCATGTACGCCTGCCGCCCCTTCGTTATCAAAGCCACCTTTCATTGATTTATAAGTACCCATGCCAAGGAACACGGCATCGTACTGGTCAATCAGGTCCTGGAAAGCCACGTCTTTACCGATTTCAGTGTTCATAACGAACTCAACACCCATTTCGGTGAAAATTTCACGACGCAGTTTAATGACGTCTTTTTCCAGCTTAAACGACGGAATACCAAAGGTCAGCAGACCACCGATTTCTTCATATTTATCAAACACTACCGGCTTCACACCGTTACGAACCAGAATGTCTGCACAGGCGAGGCCGGCAGGCCCGGCGCCTACAATGGCGACTTTCTTATCGGTCCAGGTTACACCGCTCATGTCCGGACGCCAGCCCATTTTAAAGGCAGTGTCGGTAATGTGTTTTTCAATGGAGCCGATAGTCACGGCGCCAAAATCATCGTTAAGCGTACAGTCACCCTCGCACAAACGGTCCTGAGGACATACACGGCCGCATACTTCAGGCAGGCTGTTGGTTTGGTGAGACAGCTCTGCTGCTTCGATAAATTTACCTTCGTTGGCCAGCGCCAGCCACTGAGGAATATAGTTATGTACCGGGCACTTCCATTCACAATATGGGTTACCGCAGTCCAGGCAGCGATCTGCCTGGCCTTCCGCCTGTGAATTTGTCAGAGGATGGTAGATCTCAGCAAAGCCGTTCTTACGATCCATAATCGGCTTCTTGGGCGGATCAATCCTTTCTACGTCAATAAATTGATATACATTCTTAGCCATTATCTTCTAACCCCTCTATTGCGCCTGAATGCGCAGTTCCGCGCTGGAACGACTAATATGGCCCAACAGATTTTTCACATCACTGGTTTTTGGTTTGACCAGCTTAAAGCGATTCAGTGTATTGGTGAAATCATGCAGCAGGTCCAATGAGAACTGACTGCCGGTTTCTTCGTAGTGCTGGTTGATCAGCCCGCGTAAATGTTCGGCCAGAATGACTTTATCGTCGATATCCAGTACTTCCACCAACTCCTTGTTTACCCGGTTGTTGAGGTCGCCCTGCTCATCATACAGATAAGCAAAACCACCGGTCATACCGGCACCAAAGTTAATGCCTACCGGACCCAGTACCGCTACGATGCCTCCGGTCATGTATTCACAACCGTTGTCGCCAACCCCTTCTACTACCGCAATAGCCCCCGAGTTACGAACACCGAAACGCTCACCGGCACGCCCTGCAGCAAATAGCTTACCGCCAGTGGCACCGTACAGACAGGTATTGCCCATAATGGCACTTTCGTGGGCGTTGAATTCGCCTTTACGTGGTGGATAGATTACCAGCTTACCGCCAGTCATGCCTTTACCCACGTAATCGTTGGCATCGCCTTCGATATACATGTTCAGACCACCGGCGTTCCAAACGCCGAAGCTCTGGCCAGCCGTGCCTTTAAAGGTAACGGTGATTGGCATTTCTTCCATATCGTGGTTGCCGTAATGCTTGGCGATTTCACCCGACAATAATGCACCGACAGAGCGGTCTGTATTGCGGATGGGGTAACTTAAGTTAATGCCACAACCTTTGACTACCGCTTCTTTAGCATCCTTGAGCATTTTTGCGTTCAGGACGCCTTTGTCGAGCGGCGCATTGGTGGTTTCTGAGCAGAACAGACGGGTATGCTCTCCCGCTACCGGCTTGGCCAGTATCGGAGACAGATCCAGTTTATTTTGCTTAGCGGTATAACCGTCAAGTAATTCCAGTAATTCTGTGCGGCCGATCAGTTCATCAAACTTACGAACGCCCATGGAAGCCATGATTTCACGAACTTCCTGTGCCACGAACTTAAAGTAGTTCATGACCATTTCTGGCAGGCCAATAAAGTGGTCGCTGCGCAGTTTGTCGTCCTGAGTGGCTACACCGGTTGCGCAGTTGTTAAGGTGACAAATTCGCAGGTATTTACACCCTAAAGCAACCATCGGGCCGGTACCAAAACCAAAGCTCTCAGCGCCAAGAATAGCGGCTTTGATTACGTCCAGACCGGTTTTCAGGCCGCCGTCGGTTTGTACCCTTACTTTATGGCGCAGGCCATTCTCAACCAGTGCCTGCTGTGTTTCAGACAGACCCAGTTCGAACGGACTACCCGCATATTTAACCGACGTTAACGGGCTGGCACCGGTGCCGCCGTCGTAGCCAGAAATTGTGATGAGGTCGGCATAGGCTTTAGCAACACCGGTTGCGATGGTGCCTACACCTGGCTCAGAAACCAGTTTCACTGAAATAAGTGCGGTTGGGTTCACTTGCTTCAGATCGAAGATTAACTGAGCTAAATCTTCAATAGAGTAAATATCGTGATGCGGTGGTGGTGAAATCAGGGTTACGCCTGGCACCGAGAACCGCAGTTGCGCGATATATTTATTGACTTTATCACCAGGTAACTGACCACCTTCACCCGGTTTCGCACCTTGTGCAACCTTGATCTGGATGACATTGGCATTAACCAGATAGTGAGGCGTTACGCCAAAGCGGCCGGAAGCAACCTGCTTGATTTTAGAGTTCTTTTCGGTGTTGAAGCGTTTTGGATCTTCACCACCTTCACCTGAGTTAGACTGACCGCCTAAGCGGTTCATGGCAATCGCCAGCGCTTCATGGGCCTCAGGGCTCAGAGCGCCAATTGACATCGCGGCAGTATCAAAGCGAGGGAATAAATTCTCTGCTGATTCGACTTCGCTGATATCAACCGCTTCGCCGGCTGGTAGGACTTTCATGAGGTCGCGAAGGTGCGACGGCGATCGTTCATTCACCAACGCCGCGTACTGCTGATAGTCTGAATAGTTACCACTTACCACGGCAGTTTGCAGTGTTTTCACTACATCCGGGTTATAGGCGTGGTATTCGCCATCGTGGACGTACTTGAGCAGGCCACCATGAGACATTTTCTTGCGTTTGAGCCAGGCAATCCGTGACAGGTTAACAGTGTCCTGTTGGAAATCGTCAAAGGAAGCACCTTCAATTCTTGAAGTGACTCCTTTAAAGCACATCTCCACTACATCATGGCTGATACCAATGGCTTCAAACAGCTTGGAGCTACGATAACTTGCAACCGTGCTGATACCCATTTTCGACATGATCTTAAACAGGCCTTTATTGATCCCTTTACGGTAATTCAACACAGCTTGCATGGCGGATATATCCAGCTCACCTTTTTCGCACAGCTGTTCGATGGTTTCGTAGGCGAGGAACGGATAAATAGCCGTTGCACCCAAACCAATCAAAACGGCGAAATGATGCGGATCGCGGGCCGAGGCCGTTTCCACCACAATATTGGCATCACAGCGTAACTGCTGATCCACTAAGCGGCGGTTTACTGCGCCCACAGCCATAGCGGCAGGAACAGGCAGTTTGTTAGGCTTGATGTTACGGTCTGACAGTACCACAAAAGCGGCGCGTTTTTGCTTCACCAGGTATTCTACCTCGTGACAAATACGCTCAATGGCTTTCTTCAGCCCTTCATCCTGCGAGTATTGCAGATCAATAACTTCAGAATAGTAATGGTCAGGGTTAAATTCACGTAACTGTTTTAAATCGGTGTACATCAGTACCGGTGATTTAAACAATACGCGATCGGCATAACCACTGGTTTCACTGAAGACGTTTTGCTCACGACCAATACAGGTGGCCAGTGACATGACGTGGTTCTCCCGCAGCGGGTCGATAGGCGGGTTAGTTACCTGCGCAAACTGCTGACGGAAAAAATCGTACAGGGTACGGTGCTTGGAAGATAATACCGCCATAGGGGTATCATCACCCATTGAGCCAACGGCTTCCTGACCGTCCTTACCAAGCACTTTAATAACCTGATGAATTTCCTCATAACTGTAGTTAAACAGCTTATGATAGACCGCCATGGTGTCGTCGTTAAATACCCGCTGACCAATTAGCGAAGCATCCATATTCTCAATCGGCGTCAGTGAGCGGATATTTTTCTCAATCCACTCATGGTAGGGGTGACGGTCTTTCAGTTCGTCATCAATTTCGGTCGAACGCCAGATTTTACCGTTGTAAGTATCCACGGCAAGCATTTCACCGGGCCCAACGCGGCCTTTCTCCAGCACGTCTTCAGGCTCGTAATCCCAAATACCAATTTCAGAGGCCAGGGTAATAAAGCCGTTTTTAGTCAGCACATAACGGGCCGGACGCAGACCGTTACGGTCGAGGTTACAGGCTACATGACGACCATTGGTCATTACGATACCCGCCGGACCATCCCAGGGTTCCATGTGCATAGAGTTAAACTCGTAAAATGCACGCAGCTTCGGATCCATGGTGTCATTGTTCTGATACGCGGGTGGTACCAGTAAGCGCATAGCGCGGAACAAGTCCATACCACCGGCCAGGAAGAGTTCCAGCATGTTATCAAGTGACGAAGAGTCAGAACCTTCGGTATTAACAAATGGCGCTGCGTCTTTCAGGTCCGGGATCAGTGGCGTAGCAAATTTACCGGTACGGGCCATTGCCCAGTCACGGTTGCCTTTAATGGTGTTAATTTCACCGTTGTGTGCCAGATAGCGGAACGGCTGTGCCAGCGGCCATTTCGGCAATGTGTTGGTTGAGAAGCGTTGGTGGAATACACAAATGCTACTTTTCAGATCTTCATCGGCGAGATCTTTATAGAAGGCTGGTAAGTCTTTGGGCATTACCAGGCCTTTATAGATAGTTACCAGGCCAGACAGACAGGCAACATAAAAGTCAGGGTCATTTTCGAGGCGTTTTTCTACCCGGCGACGCACCATAAATAAACGGCGTTCCAGGTCACGCTTACGCCAGCCAGCCGGGGCATTAACAAATACCTGCTCGATCTGGGGAACGCCGGTTAGCGCCAGTTCGCCCAGCACGTCATGATTGACCGGCACTTCACGCCAGCCCACCACATCAAGGGTTTCTTTTTGCAGCTCTTCATTAACGACTTCCCGCGCAGCCTGCGCCAGTGTCTCGTCCTGATTAAGGAAAATCATTCCCACCGCATATTTCTTGCTGAGCTTCCAGCCATGTTGCTCTGCTATCATGCGGAAGAAGGCATCAGGCTTTTGCAGTAGCAGACCACAACCGTCACCGGTTTTGCCGTCTGCGGCAATGCCGCCACGATGTTGCATGCGGTCAAGCCCTTCAATAGCGGTAGTCACCAGCTTATGACTGGCCTCACCTTCTATGTGGGCAATCAAACCAAATCCACAGTTATCCCGTGAATCGTTGGGATTATATAAACTCATTCTCTTAACTCCTTAAACCTTAGACTGGGCAAGGTATGCGCTGCATTTTTGGCCTGAAGTGGCATTTGCAACTGCGTAACAACGCGTATTAGAGACTGAAAAATAATGAAAAATCAGTCTGCGCCGGTTTGTCGTTAATTATTATTAGTGGATACCAGTCATATACCGCATTTTTATGCACTATTGCCAAGCGGGCCGTACAAAATACCGATATTGATTCCTAAAATCAATCGGAATGTGTGAGCCGGGTTTTATGAAATCGTATACAATCTTTGTTGTATATAAATATCAATGGCTTAGGCTGGTTATTGATTGCAAAAAAAATCGTAAAAAAATACTCAATCAGCGCTTAAAAACAATAATGCTACTTTTATGTCTACAACTTAAGTTGCATAAAAAATCGTATTATTTGGGTATTTACCCAGTTTTTCCAAGCAATGCTGAATGTTTATTTTAAATCAATCTGGCTGCTTCATAGACAGCATTGAACAAGGCTACCGCGTTAGTAACACCAGGTTATCGTTAACTGTGCGGTTGGATTGAACATATTATAAAGGCAGGCTTAATTGCCATTAAACCAATTATTACTGCAAAAGCCCAGTGCTGTGAAGACAATAATTGCAGGAGGCGAGGGCAAGGCCGTTGTCATTGCGCCGTTTTATCCGTCTTCAGCGGTACACTTAATCTATGCGAATCAGGCTAAGACCTGCTAGGATAGCGGCACCGAACAAAGAAGTATTTCAGTTATGCATCAAGAAACTCCGAATGACTCCTGGGCGATCCGTTTTGCGCAGTTTGTAGAGCGCTTTGGCACCATTAAGCTAAGTGTATTGTTTGTCGTGTTAACGCTGGGTTTTACCGTGGGAGGCTCTTATGTCATCCGCGTTAGCCTGGGCAGCGACGTGCAGCCTGATGACTTTATCAGCGCCGTGATCCTTACCATGCTTTCTGCCCCCTGGGTGTTGTATTTTTTCAGTGAGCTGGTGAAGCAACTGGAGCATTCGCGAACAAATCTTAAAGAAGTTGTCAGCCAGTTGGAGCACCTGCGTGAAGAAGATGTCTTCCTCAATCGCGAGCTGCAAAATAATATTCGTCAGTTAAATCATGAAATAGAACAGCGTAAGCATGCACAGGAAGAGCGGGAAACGGTCTTCAAGGAGCTTGAAAAAGAGATTCAGGACAAGTCTGAAAAGGAAGCTCAGGCCCGGCGCTTATCGACGCTGTTACGCTCAATCATCGATGCATCGCCCGACCTGATTTACTATCGCAACGAAGAAGGCCGTTTTGCTGGCTGTAACCGGGTAGCAGAGCAGATGACCGGTAAAACCGAAAAAGAACTGCTCGGCTTAACGCCTCACGATGTGTATGAAGAAGACCTGGCCCGTCAGGTAGTTGCCAGCGATCACGAAGTACTTGAAGCCAATGCCAGTATTACTGAAGAACTCTGGCTGCGTTTTGCCGACGGACGGCGACGCTACTTTGAAATGCGTAAAGTGCCATTTTTCGATCAGGATGGGACGCGTTTAGGTCTGCTGGCTTTTGGCCGGGATATGACCGAGCGCAAACAGGCGGAGAGTGCGGCGGCCAAAGCCAGCACCGACAAAACCCGCTTTATTGCCACTATCAGTCACGAACTGCGTACCCCTTTAAATGGTATTGTTGGTCTGAGCCGCATGCTGCGTGATACCGAGCTTAACGAAGAACAATGGAGCTGGGTCAGTACGATCTACGCCAGCGCCATTACACTTGGCAATATCTTTAACGATATCATTGACCTGGATAAGCTGGACCGCGACAAACTGGAATTATCGCTTAAAACGGTCTCGCTGCGCGATTTCACCGACGAGTTGAGCTCAATCATTCGCTTGCTGGCTAAGGATAAATCGCTGGAGCTGATTACCAATATTGTCGAGCCTTTACCCAAGCAGGTAGAAGTAGATGGTACCCGCTTACGTCAAATACTGTGGAACATCCTGTTTAATGCCGTGAAGTTCACCCAGAAAGGTCACGTGTCACTCACGGTTTCGGCAACCCGTCCGGACAACGATATTTCGCTGGTCACTTACGTGATTGAAGACACCGGTGTAGGTATCCCTGACAGTGAAATCGATAAAATCTTTGCGATGTACTATCAGGTTGATCATCCGGATCACCAATCGGCAACCGGTACCGGTATCGGCCTGGCGATTTGTAAGCAGATGGTCGATTTGATGCATGGTGATATTAGAGTGGAGAGCGAGCAGGGCAAAGGCACCCGCTTTATCGTAGAACTGCCGCTGCAAGTCTCCAGTCGTCCCATGCAAGTAGCTCAGTTACAGGTCACCGGACTGAATATCCTGCTGGTCGAAGACATTGAGCTTAATGTAATGGTTGCTAAGGCGCTGCTGGAGAAATTAGGCCAGCACGTGGATGTGGCAATGACCGGTCAGGAAGCTATCGATAAAGCCCGGGAAACGACCTTCGACCTGATTTTCCTCGATATCCAGTTGCCGGATATGAACGGCTTTGATGTGGCTGCTACACTCCACGAAGAAGATTTAGTCATGCAAACGCCGATTGTGGCGCTGACCGCTAATGTGATTAAAAAGCGCGAAGAATACCTGCAAAACGGGATGGATGACGTGATAGCCAAACCGGTGAAAAAGAGCCGGGTGGTAGAAGTTCTCAACATGCTGTTTGCGGAGTCAGAAGTGGATCAACCGGCGCCGGAAGCCCCGCCGCGTAAGAAACTCGACAGCAGTAAACTGCTGACCAATATTCTGGATATGGAATTGCTGCAAATGCTGGTAGATACCATCGGGGAAGATATGGTGCGCGCCAGTGTAAAAGTGTTCCACGAAAAAATGCCGGAATATATGGAAATCCTGCAGCTAAGCTTAAGTGCCGATGAGAAGTCGGAAGTGTGCGCTCAGGCCCATAAAATTAAAGGCGCGGCCAGCTCTGTAGGCCTGGCTCGGGTGCAGCGAATTGCCAATCAAATCCAGCAGGGCGATCACCCGGCCTGGTGGCAGAACGTGCATGACTGGGTAGAGGAACTGCAAATGGCGGTACCCCACGATATGGAAAAACTGCACGACTGGTTAAAAGAGCAAACCATCGACGATTAACTCGAAAAAGGAAGCGGCATGAAAGGGACTTGCCTGGTTGTTTTATTACTGACCACGTTTGCTGGTCAGTGTGCAGAGCGGCTCCGTGCAGAAGCGGGCATTGGCTGGGAGTATGGCGTTATCGGGTCCCAGGTTTCGTTACAAACGCCACTTGAACCGTTAGAAATCTTTGCCACCGTGGGGGTTGATGGATCATCTGACTCCGGTGGTTCGTTTCGCGGCGGCATGGGCGCCAGTGTTTTTCTCACTAAGTATTTCGCAGTCAGTGCTTATGGTGGAATGAATTCCACCAGTAATGCCTACGACGGTGATGTGGAACATGAGTTTGGCGGCTCCACAGGGATTAAAATATACCTGGCCGGTAAAAATAAGCCGGGGGTGGTTATCGGCGCAAGCTACTTATATGATGGTGAAGACTGGTCTCCCCTGGCCTCAATCGCTTACCGTTTTTAGGCCTGTTGCTGTTGATGACTAATCAATGAATTTAACCAGGCTTTAGCCTCATCGGCGTCTTCAAAAAATGCCACTTCATGGCCCTGCATTTCGTAAATCGAGGTGAATTGGTGCCTGGAAAGCAAGGGCGACTTGACGTCTACAAACACTACGGCGGTCGCTACCCGGCCGAGCGTAATTTCTTTTTTAATTTGCTTGCGTAATAACGTAAAGGCCTCCGGCACGTAAACGGCTTCGCCGCGAAAGATTGCCAGCACACCCCAGGGCGAGCCGTACATGGCGCGCAGATTTTGCATGATCTTATCGTCAGATAAGTGCAATGACTCTGCATTCCAGGGGCCTTCACCCTTTAACACAATTAATCTGCCATCTATGGCGACACTTAATGAACCGTGTTTTTTAAACTTACCTGCCATATCCCATCTCCAGGTACTGTCATCTCCAGATAACTTCGTGATGAAATTCTATTGTGCGCTGTAACTCAGCAGAATGCCAGTGTTGTAACAAGAAAAGGGGTGACCAGCCCATGCCCAATAGTAGCTGGCCACCCAGAGAAAGCGGGTGTGCGTGGCGCTTCACGTGCAGTGAACAGCCAGCACTACACAGTTAAATCTGTGGTTCGGGGATATGTACGCGTCCTTCCATCAAAATGCGTGCTGAGCGGCTCATTACCGCTTTGGTGGCAGTCCATTTGCCGTTAACTAACGCCGCTTCTGCGCCAACCCCCAGAGTGCCTGAAGGGTGGCCGAATACCACGTTGGCGCGGTCAACACCACCAGCCGCATCATTCACCAGAGTGCCAGGGATAGCCGCTGCAGTGGCTATCGCTACGGCCGCCGTACCCATCATTGCGTGGTGCAGTTTGCCCATGGATAAGGCACGTACCAGTACATCAATGTCGTCGATGTCGATTGGCTTACCGCTCGATGAAACATAAGCGGCAGGCGGTGCAACAAAAGCAATTTTAGGCGTGTGTTGTCGACCAGCCGCTTCGCTGATATCGCTGATCAAGCCCATTTTTACCGCGCCGTGGGCACGCAGCGACTCAAACTTAGCCAGGGCTACCGGATCGCCGTTGATGTCATCCTGTAGCTCGGTACCGGTATAGCCTATATCGGCGGCATTCACAAAGATGGTTGGGATCCCGGCATTGATCATGGTGGCTTTTAAGCTGCCAAATTCCGGCGTTTCAAGGTCGTCTACCAGATTGCCGGTAGGGAACATATCGCCTTCGCCATCGGCAGGATCCATAAATTCGACCTTCACTTCGGCAGCGGGAAAGGTTACGCCGTCGAGTTCGAAGTTACCGGTTTCCTGCACTTCGCCATTGGTAATGGGTACATGCACATTAATGGCTTTGCTGATATTGACCTGCCAGACCCGCACCATAACAACGCCGTTATCAGGAATGCGCCCGGCATCGACTAAACCATTATTGACGGCGAAAGCACCGACAGCCGCGGTTAAGTTACCGCAGTTGCCGCTCCAGTCTACAAATGCTTTATCGATAGACACCTGACCAAACAGATAATCCACATCGTAGCCGTCGTGCTCGCTCTTACTTAAAATCACGGTTTTACTGGTGCTGGATGTAGCGCCGCCCATGCCGTCGGTTTGCTTACCGTAGGGATCGGGACTACCAATCACCCGTAATAACATCGCGTCACGGTAGGCACCGGGTTGTTGTGCCTGAGCCGGTAAGTCGGCCAGGTTAAAAAACACGCCTTTACTGGTGCCGCCACGCATATAGGTCGCGGGAATTTTTATTTGTGGTGCAAAAGCCATGAGTCTCTCTCGTAGGATACATAAGAGGGCCGAAGCCCTCAGTTAATTCAGGTTTACGCGTTGCCTTCCAGGAAGTCCTGGGCAAAGCGTTGTAAGACACCGCCAGCCGCATAAATAGAGACTTCTTCGCCAGTATCTAAACGACTGGTCACCGGCACCTCAACGCTTTCACCGTTGGCACGGTGAATCACCAGCGTTAACGTAGCGCCAGGCGTATGCTCGCCAAGTACGTCGTAGGTTTCGGTACCGTCTAAACCCAGGGTCTTACGGGTAGTTCCCTCTTTAAACTCAAGCGGTAACACGCCCATACCAATCAGGTTAGTACGGTGAATGCGCTCGAAGCCTTCCGCCACAATGGCTTCCACACCCGCTAACCGGACCCCTTTGGCTGCCCAGTCGCGGGACGAGCCCTGACCATAGTCGGCGCCCGCCACGATGATCAGTGGCTGCTTGCGCTCCATGTAAGTTTCAATGGCTTCCCACATGCGGGTCACTTTACCTTCCGGCTCAATACGCGCCAGTGAACCTTGCTTGACCTCGCCGTTTTCAACGACCATCTCGTTGAAAATCTTCGGGTTGGCCAGTGTGGCACGCTGGGCCGTTAAGTGATCGCCGCGGTGAGTGGCATAAGAGTTAAAGTCTTCTTCCGGCAGCCCCATTTTCGCCAGGTATTCACCGGCTGCACTGCTCGCCATAATGGCATTGGATGGCGATAAATGGTCCGTCGTAATGTTATCTGGCAGGATGGCCAGAGGACGCATTCCCTTGAGCGTACGCTCTGCCGCCAATGCACCTTCCCAATAAGGGGGGCGACGGATATAGGTGCTCATTTCACGCCACTTGTATAGTGGGTCGATGTCATCACCGTAATCAACCGACAGGTCAAACATAGGTTCATACACCTTGTTGAACTGCTCAGGTTTTACCGAGGCTTTTACTACGGCATCGATTTCTTCGTCACTTGGCCAGATGTCTTTCAGGGTGACCGGCTCGCCATCCTGATCGTAGCCAAGGATGTCTTTTTCGATATCAAAGCGCACGGTACCGGCAATGGCGTAAGCCACTACCAGCGGTGGTGAGGCTAAGAAAGCCTGTTTGGCGTATGGGTGGATACGACCATCGAAGTTACGGTTGCCAGAGAGAACCGCAGTGGCGTAGAGGTCGCGGTCGATGATTTCCTGCTGAATACGCGGATCCAGCGCACCACTCATACCATTACAGGTAGTACAGGCAAAGGCCACCACACCAAAACCAAGCTGTTCCAACTCGGGTAACAGGTTAGCTTCTTCGAGATACATTTTTACCACTTTTGAGCCTGGTGCCAGTGAGCTTTTCACCCAGGGCTTACGCACCAGGCCTTTGGCATTAGCATTACGTGCCAACAAACCGGCAGCCACTACGTTGCGCGGGTTACTGGTGTTGGTACAACTGGTAATCGCGGCGATGATCACCGCGCCATCCGGCATTAAGCCTTCCTGTTCTTCCCACTTGCCGGCGATGCCACGGGCGGCGAGATCGCTGGTGGCTAAACGTGCATGAGGGTTCGAAGGGCCAGCCATGTTGCGCGTCACTGACGATAAATCAAAGGTCAGTACACGCTCATATTCGGCTTCGGTCAGGGTATCGGCCCACAGACCAGCCTGTTTGGCATAGGTTTCAACCAGCTCCACCTGCTCAGCGGTACGCCCGGTGAGTGTCAGATAATCCAGGGTCTGATTGTCGATGTAGAACATCGCTGCCGTGGCACCGTATTCCGGCGTCATATTAGAGATCGTCGCGCGGTCACCCAAGGTTAAGTGTGCGGCACCTTCGCCATAGAATTCCAGGTAGGCAGAGACTACACGTTCTTTACGCAGGAATTCGGTCAGAGCCAGTACGATATCGGTGGCAGTAATGCCCGGCTGTGGTTTACCGGTTAACTCAACACCCACGATATTGGGTAAGCGCATGTAAGAAGCACGACCGAGCATCACGCTCTCTGCTTCCAGGCCGCCGACACCCACGGCGATAACACCTAAGGCGTCAACGTGCGGGGTATGGCTGTCGGTGCCAACCAGCGTGTCCGGGAAGGCCACGCCGTCTTTGGCATGCACAACCGGAGACATTTTCTCCAGGTTAATCTGGTGCATAATGCCGTTGCCTGGTGGAATAACATCCACGTTTTTAAACGCGGTTTTTGTCCAGTTGATAAAGTGGAAACGGTCGTCGTTACGACGGTCTTCAATGGCGCGGTTTTTCTCAAAGGCATCTTCTTCGAAACCGGCATGTTCAACAGCCAGAGAGTGATCCACAATTAACTGAGTTGGTACGACCGGGTTGACTTTGGATGGATCACCGCCTTTTTCGGCAATGGCATCACGTAAGCCGGCTAAGTCAACCAGGGCGGTCTGTCCTAATATGTCGTGGCATACCACGCGCGCCGGGAACCACGGAAAATCAAGGTCGCGTTTGCGCTCGATTAACTGAATGAGTGAGTCTTTTAACTGTTCCGGAGGACAACGGCGAACCAGGTTTTCTGCGTGCACCCGTGAGGTGTAGGGCAGAGTGTCAAAGGCGCCGGGTTTAATGGCGTCAACGGCTTCACGCGCGTCGAAATAGTCCAGATTGGTGCCTGTCAGGCTTTTACGGTATTCGGTATTCATGACGTATCCTAAAGCGTTGCATAGATGCCGCTTCGACGGTCACGAAGCGGCAATAAGGATTTAAGCGCGATCTGCGATAGCAGGTACCGGGCGCAGATCTTCGCCAGTGTAGTCTGCAGAAGGGCGAATAATGCGGTTGTCAGCGCGTTGTTCCATTACGTGAGCAGCCCAGCCTGTTAAACGTGACATCACGAAGATAGGCGTAAACAGTTTGGTTGGAATACCCATAAAGTGGTAAGCCGATGCATGGAAGAAATCCGCGTTACAAAACAGTTTCTTCTCGCGCCACATGACTTCTTCACAACGAACCGATACCGGATAGAGCACAGTATCACCTACATCGGCTGCCAGTTTCTCTGACCAGCCTTTAATGATCTCATTACGCGGATCTGACTCAGAGTAAACCGCATGACCAAAGCCCATGATTTTCTCTTTACGCTCCAGCTTGCCCATCATTTCGGCTTCAGCATGTTCAGGTGACGTAAAGTTTTCAATCAGTTCCATGGCCGCTTCGTTGGCACCACCGTGCAGCGGTCCACGTAGTGAACCAATCGCACCAGTAATACAAGAGTGCATGTCGGATAAGGTTGAGGCACAAACGCGAGCGGTAAAGGTTGAAGCATTAAACTCGTGTTCTGCGTACAGGATCAGCGATACGTGCATGACCTGTTCGTGCAGAGCATTTGGCTTTTCGCCATGTAGCATATGCAGGAAGTGCGCACCAATAGAGTTGTCATCGGTGTTAACGTCGATACGTACGCCATCATGAGAGAAACGATACCAGTAACAAATGATACTTGGGAAACACGCTAACAGCCGGTCGGTAATCGCGTCCTGCTCGCTAAAGTCGTTTTCCATTTCCAGGTTACCTAACATGGAACAACCGGTACGCATTACATCCATAGGATGGGCATCGGCCGGGATACGTTCCAGTACGTCCAGCAAGGCCTGTGGTAAGCTGCGCATGCCTTTCAGCTTGGCTTTGTATGCATCCAGTTCTGACTGGTTAGGGAGCTTACCCTTAAGAATCAGATAGGCAACTTCTTCAAACTGACAGGTATTGGCCAGGTCCTTTACATCGTAACCGCGATAGGTCAGGCCAGAGCCTGAAACACCTACTGTTGATAAGGCGGTTTTACCGGCTACCTGACCACGTAAGCCTGCACCACTGAGTACTTTAGCCATCGTTTATCTCCTAATGTAATTTTTGTAGAGTACATTTATTCGGGCTGACGCTGTGCGGGTGGCAAAACCCGATTGGGCGGCATCAGCCGGTTAATCACTTACTTGTTTTTACCTTCCGCAAATAAAGCATCGAGCTTTTGCTCATACTCGTGGTAACCGAGGTATTCATAGAGTTCCATGCGAGTTTGCATCATATCTGTGACCGCTTTTTGATCACCGTCTTTCAAGATGGCGGTGTAAACCGTTTCGGCGGCTTTGTTCATGGCTCGGAACGCACTCAATGGATAAAGCACCATGGCAGCCCCCCATTCGCCGAGCTGTTCTTTATTCCACAGTTCGGTTTGACCAAATTCGGTAATATTCGCCAGAATCGGTACATCCAGGGCTTCAGCGAAGGCACGGTAATGCTCTTCTGTTTTAACTGCCTCGGCGAAAATACCGTCAGCACCGGCTGCCACATAAGCCTTCGCGCGTTCAATGGCTTTTTCCAGACCTTCCTGAGCGAAAGCATCGGTGCGGGCCATGATAAAAAAGTCCGGGTCGGTGCGGGCATCCACAGCGGCTTTGATACGGTCAACCATTTCAGCAGTAGATACGATTTCTTTGTTTGGACGGTGGCCGCAACGTTTTTGGGCAACCTGGTCTTCCATGTGCACCGCAGCAGCACCGGCTTTTTCCATGTCTTTAATGGTCTTGGCAATGTTAAATGCACCGCCCCAGCCGGTGTCGATATCTACCAGTAAAGGCAGGTCGCAGGCAGAGGTAATGCGCTGCACGTCAACGATCACGTCATTCAATGATGTCATACCCAGATCCGGCAGACCGTAGGAGGCATTCGCAACACCACCACCAGAGAGGTAGATAGCCTTATGGCCAATGGCTTTAGCCATCATGGCACTGTAGGCATTAATGGTGCCTACGATTTGAAGCGGTTTATTGTCGGCCAATGCCTGACGAAATTTTTTACCTGCGCTCATAATCATTCTCTTGGTTTAGGTTGATTAGGATTGAAGCAACTTGCGTTCAATATTGTTTTTTGAATACAAAATGTGACGTCGCATGAGCATTTCTGCCAGCTCTTCATCACGATTTGCGATTGCCTGTACCACGTGCTTGTGTTCATCAAACGCGGTGGTCACCCGAGGCCCGGCCATGCCGAGCTGCACACGGTACATGCGAATTAAATGGTAGATGCCGTTCACCAGCACTTCGATGAGATGTTGATTCTTACTGCCCAGAATAATGCGGTAATGAAAATCCAGATCGCCGGCTTCCTGATAGTAAGACTCGCCGCCTTTAACGGTTTGAAAGTGATTATCGAGCAGGGCGGTAAGGTCGGCAATTTCTTCATCAGACATGTTCTTCGCCGCCAGACGTGCGGCCATGCCCTCGAGGGCTTCGCGCACCTGATAAAGCTGGATTAAACCTTCTGGCGTTAAAGAGACGATTCGGGCCCCGACATTGGCTTTACGCTCAACTAAATGACAGGATTCCAGGCGATTAATTGCCTCCCGGATCACGGCTCGACTTACCTGATACTTTGTCGACAGTTCAGTTTCGCTGAGTTTACTGCCTGCCGGGATAGCGCCTTCAACAATATCTACCCGGAGCTGTAAAAAGGTTTTATCAGCACTGGTAACAGCTTGTTCTGCAAAGGCTGCGATACTCACAATTAATGGCTCACTATTAGAAATTATGTCGACAATATAGGCGTTACCATGGCGGTAGTCAATAGAAATGCGGCTTTATTGTCGACAAAGTTGAGCTTTGGGAAGGGAGGATATCGGCATGTTAATTCGGCTAGTCGGTGGCCAGCCCCTGCCAGTACTGCGCTCTGCGTGAGAGCCAGTATAGCTGATTGTAAATTGAGCGGTAGCACCGTACCACCAAAGTATTATGTCGACGATTATGATGCAATGTGGGCGGCGTGTTTACTCCAGATTAAGGTGGGCTGCTTGTGGTTGGTTGTGCTGCATGCTAATTTTTGTGAGAGGAGTAGTGGCCAAATACAAGGAAGAAAACATGGGATCAATTAATGCGAGCTTGCTGGGCACATTGATGATTGGGCTAATGATTATTATGGCGGCTACGGGGTATTGCCTTGGCAAGCGTAAAACTGAGACCCCGCTGCTCACTACCATACTGGCGGTTGTTTCTGCGCTGATACCACCGCTGGCGCTGATCTTTTTAATGATTCTGGTACTGAAAAAGGATGTGCGGCCTGCGGCACCTATCAGGTAAGGAGGGCGGATGAACGACCATCTCCACGGTATCGATAAATTTGTTCAGCAAGTCCGCGCAGATTTTACTGCTACCGACCCTGAATACTCACAATTGCAACCGATGGGGCAAGCGCTCAAAAGTATTTGTATGGCGAAGGGTTTTGCAACCGGCTTGTTCCGACAGGCTGATCCCGGTGAGGAACTGATGTATCCACTCAGTGTGGACCCCAATGGTGGTCCATCAGCCTATCTGGTGTCTGATGGCATTGGTGTGGATACGCCGCCTCATGACCATCATACCTGGGCTGTCATCGTGGGGCTTCGCGGAACTGAATACCATCTCTTTTATCGGCACCTGGATAACACCAGTCATACCGTGATTAATACAGCAGAATGCGCCGTGGCCACAGGAGACATACTGGTCATGGAGAAGAGTGAAATCCATGCTATCGATGCCGGGCGCGGGCAACATCCTACCTGGCATGTGCATTTATACGGGCGCGCCCAAAGTAAACTGCCTGACTTTGCCAGTCGCTGTTATGAAGTCTCTGGAAGTTGATATAGGCGCTATAACCGGCTCTTAAACAATCAGACCGATTAGATCAGCTGAGTACAGTTGCGGCCTTTTTCTTTTGCAGTATATAACGCGCTGTCTGCCCGGGAAATCAACAGGTCAAAGGTATCTGCGCTTTGATAAGTGGTAACGCCAATACTGATGCTCAGAGCAATGCTCGGCGCGATGGCGGTGCTATCGATTTCAGTAATGGCCTGGCGAATGCGCTCGCAGATAACCCGTGCCGCCTCGCGCTCGCAGTTAGGTAACAATAACGCAAACTCCTCGCCGCCCCAACGGGCCACCAAATCTTCGTCCCGACAAAAGCGACTGATTTCCTGCGCCACCTGCATCAGAACCTGATCGCCAATACTGTGATTGTAAGTATCATTTATTTGTTTGAAATGATCGATATCCAGCAGCGCCAGGCAAAGTGGCTGCTCGCGGCGTCTGGCTCGTGCACATTCGCTGTGGAGCGCTTCATCAAATGCTCGCCGGTTGGCCAGCCCGGTTAGCTTATCTGAGCGGGCTTGTTGCTCAAATTCAGCAGCCTGGCGTTTGAGTTCCAGCAGCAGCGCTGAGCGTTCTTCATCCACTTTACGCAGGTTATCGGCCTGCCGCTTAAGTGTATAAGTTTGCTCTGCCACCTGAGAGCTGAGTTCTTCGGCGCGCTGACGCAGGCTTTTCATTCGCCAACGGTGTGCCACAATGACTATGGCTATCGCACCCAGCAGCACGGCAAACCAAAATCCGGTTTGCTGCCAGAAGTAGGGAGCAATAGTAAACCGGAAGCTGGCATTTTTTTCGCTCCAGGCTCCGCCTGGGTAGGAAGCACTGACTAAAAACTGATAGTCGCCCGGTGGCAGGTTAGTGTATTCGGCAATCGTGTTTGAGCCCCGTTCTACCCAGCTGTTGTCGAATCCCTGTAACTGAGTGCGATACTGAATACGTTCTGGCATCACAAAACCCAGGCCGGCAAATTGGATTTCAATACGGTCTGCGCCAGCGGCTATGTCTTTTTCGGATTGTAACGGCGTTACCGAGCCGTTGACCTTAAATCCTTCAATGACTACCGGTGGTGTATTGGCTGAAAAACGGGTCAGATCTGCCGGGTTTACCCGACTGGCCCCTTTGGATGTCGCAAACCATACGGTGCCGTCCTGGGCCAGTGTGGCCGCCTGCATGGAGCCGCCATTCGCCTGGGCACTCTGCATGCCATCACTTTCGCCAAACAGTTCGTAATCGACACTCTGGCGTTGCCCGGCGAGGTACTCGTTGATCTGCTCGCGTCTGAAACGCAATATGCCACGGTTACTGCTTAACCACAGGTGCCGGTCACGGTCTATTACAGCTTGAAATACTTTATCAAAGGGCAATCCGGCGTCGCGGCCGAGCATCGTTAAGCGGCCACTCGCCAGCTCGTAAGCCACTAAACCGCGATCGGTGCTCATCCATAACAGCCCGGCGTCCGGATCCGGAGCAAAACCAAAGGCATATTCCGCATCATCCAGGTTGCTGATATCGACCGGCGTAATGTGTCCGTCAGGACGGCGTATAACAACACCGCCGCCAGTACCAATAAACAAACGCCCGTCATCATGTAAGTACAGACCCATCACAAACGGCGTTGGCAAGCCATCCTCAGTGGTATAGCTGGTCACGCCCGAGCTGTCTACGTAGTTTAATCCGTGGCCGGTACCGACCCAGAGTCCACCGTCTGGTGCCACCGCGATGGCTCTGACTTCATTAGCGAGTAAACCTGAGCGTCGGTTGAATTGCTGAACAACCGTATTACCCTGCCATTGCAGCACGCCGTCGGAGTATGTGCCTATCCACACTGACCCCTCTGGCCCTTCGACCATACTAAGCACCGACTGGCCGTCGCTGTTTGCTGAAAAGTCGATGGTTTCTATACCGGCCGTAGTAACCCGGCTTACCCCCTGACTACTGCCAACCCAGATGCTGCCGTCACTGTGTGACAGTACCGAACGAATATAGTCGCCGGCTAAACCTTGCTCTGCCGTTAGGGTTACAAAGGGGGCGTCACGAAGTCTGAACAAGCCGCCGTTGGTGCCCACCCAGATGCTGTTTTCCCGGTCGCGAAATATTGACAGGATGCGGTTGTTTGGCAGACCCGCCGCCATGGTTAAACTTTCAAGCCCGGCATCAGTGTAGCGCAGCAGCCCCCGGTCGGTGGTGCCTATCCAGATTTGCTCATCGAATGCCAGTAAGACCGAGACAGGGAGGTTCATTAACTGCGGCGAAAAGACGCTGATTTTACCTGCCTGATACTGGTAAAGGCCGCGCTCGGTACCAATCAGCAAGCCGTTGTCATAGGCTATCAGGGCTAGCACCGGTACGGCTGGTAAACCGGCAACCAGTTCGGGCTGAAAGTTGTCATCTTCCCGGTTTAAGCGAACCAGTCCGCGCCCGGTACCCAGCCAGACTATGCCATCCTCGGTAGTCAGCACACTGGATACCACATTACTCGGTAAGCCTTGCTGAATAGTCAGCTGGATACGCTCTCCCTCAGGAGTCTGGCGGTAAGCCCCCTGGCCTTCAGTGGCCACCCACAGGTTACCCTGGGTGTCATCGGCCACGGCGTTAATTAGTACTTTGAAGGGCGGCCAGCTTTGCCAGTCATCCTGGCGGCGTTCACTCAACCCGCCCCGGGCACCGGCAAAGATAAGGTGTTGCTGATGATTTCTGTAGATGGTGCGGATCCCGACATCCGGCATCCCGCTGGGTTCGCCACGACCAAAGACGGTAAATGCCCGTCCGTTAAAACGTGCAGCACCTTCCCAGGTGCCTATCCACAGATAGCCGTCTTCACTTTGCGCTATGGCATTAATAGTATTGTGGGGAAGGCCGTCACGAGTGGTCCAGACTTCTTTAAAATAGTCGCTAAGCTGTGATGAGGCGGCATAGCCTGTGATACTGAATAAAACAGTCAGGGAGAAAAGTACTGTACGCATGGCGACTTGATGGGAAGTCTGGCGACTGAAGTACCTGGGCATCCACAATTATCCGATAAACATAAGCAGAGTAGTATTTTTAGCATAAAGGCAGCGAGCACCTTTGTCTATCAGCGAAATAATTTGATTAAGGTTTGCTGAGCAGGGTCAATAAAAGCGTTTCATTTAACCCTTTTCAGTCTGTCTAATAGATTTCAAAAGCGCGAATAACCCGGGCGACTCCGTCCACATGACGAGCAATGTCTACCGCGGCGGTGGCTTCCTGATTGGTAACTAACCCCATTAAAAAGACTTCTGAATCTTCCACAATAATACTGATTTGAGAGGTTGGCACCTTCTCTGAGGCCAGAATCTTAGTGCGTATTTTGGTGGCCAGCCAGCGGTCATAAAGCTCACTGGAGGTGGCAATGGGCTGACCAATACGGATCTGATTATGGATCTTGTTGACATAACTAATGCTGCGAATCTGTTCTTCGGCCTGCTTAATATCGGCCTGGCTTGCCGCTTGCCCGGTAAGTAACGCCACCTTGTTGTAAACGGTCACTTCAATATTGGCCGTTTCGCTAAGGTTTTCCTGCTTTCCTATTAGCCGGGAAGCGGTATTCTGCGCATTAAAATCGTCTAACTGGGTGCCAGCCGTGCGCCGGTCATTAGACACCGACACTGCCGTGGCGCTCACGGCACCCACAGCCACTACTGCACAGCCGTTAAGGCTGCTAGATAATATCAGCACCGCAGCCAGGGTGAGTACTTTACGGGCAGGCATTTTAATAGCCATCCGGATCATGAGCCGGGAACAAACTGTCATCAATACATTCACACAGGCAATGAATGACCAGCAGGTGAACTTCCTGAATGCGAGCGGTCCGGTTTGAGGGGACACGGATTTCCACATCGTGTTCGCCAAGAAAACCGGCCATTTCGCCGCCGTCTTTACCGGTTAACGCAACGATTGTCATATCTCGCGACAGCGCGGCTTCCATGGCGTTGATAACATTGCGTGAGTTGCCACTGGTAGAAATCGCCAGCAACACATCGCCAGGCTGTCCCAGGGCACGTACCTGTTTGGAAAACACTTCATCATAACTGTAGTCATTAGTGATTGAAGTTAGTGTTGAGGTGTCGGTAGTAATGGCGATAGCGGGCAAGCTGGGGCGGTCGCGCTCAAAGCGGTTTAACATTTCCGAGGAAAAGTGCTGGGCATCGCCGGCCGAACCGCCATTCCCACAGCTTAAAATTTTATTACCCCGGATAAGCGCCTCAACCATCATCATGGCGGCCTTATCGATGGCCGGAGGCAGCATTTCTGATGCGGCAATTTTGGTTTGAATACTTTCAGTAAAATTCGCTTTGATATTTTCAATCATGTAGATATAACGTTTCTCGTTGACTGCTAGGGAGCCCATGGCGCTACAGGCTGATGTTCTTTATCCAGTTGATAGTATCACCGTCAATGACCACCGCGTCGAGTCGCATGGGAACCATATTGGAATTGATGCCATTATCACTTAAATAACGTTGAAACGCAGTACCCATTCGGTGAATTTTTGCCGGACTGATGGTTTCACCTGCATGGCCATGGCTATCCTGTTGGCGATATTTTACTTCCACGCAAACCCAGGTTTGCTGGTCTTTCATGATCAAATCGATTTCGCTGCCGCGATAGGTTACGTTTTGGCTAACGAAAATCAGCCCGGCTCGCTGCAGGTACTTTCTGGCACGCTGTTCCTGGTGGTGACCAATCCAACGTGCCATAACGCTATTCGGCCAGTACCTGAACGCGCTCCTGAGTTACGACTGCTTCAGGCAAACTGCGCACAATTTCGTTGTTCTGATTAACACTAAGAGCGCCCGTCAGCCCCTGGTATTGCAGTTGTGGTAACCACGCCATACTGTTTAAGCGGGGGAGCAGGTTGTAGGCATCCACGCCAAAGGCAAACAGTCGTTGCAGCGGGGTGGGGCGTTGTGGCCACAGGGCTTCGGCCTGGGCAGCCAGTGTTTTTGCCGGGTTGTCCGGCAGCACCCAGGGCATATCGAGGAAATGCAGGTTTTCCAAATCCCGCCACTGGTTACGCGACTGCGCATAATCAATGGAACGTGAGGTGGCAAAAACGGGAACCGTGACGCCACCAAAGGGACTGATGCTGGCTTCAATGACCGGGTTAACCAGTTCGGTTTGTTCGGGGGATGTAAACACCACTACCGCATCAATATCGCGTCGGTTACGCGACATGTTGTATAACTCATTGTCGGCAAAGCTCTGGATCTCTTTAATTCGTTCCTTACTCTGGGCAACGTCTAACGCCTCTAAAATTCCTTCGCGCAGGGTATTGTTGTCGGAATAAGTCACCAGGGTCGGGGCACTGTGCTGACTGGCCGCCAAACCGCTGGTGAGTTGTTGCCAGCGGCTTAAAAAGGCGTCTTGCATCCGCTGATGCAGAGTGTTTTCTGAGGCCACCAGTACAGGTGAACGACGCCCCTGTGCAAAGACCCGCTCGGCTAACTGGCTGGCTTCATCTTCCGGGGCCAGTGCGTAGTAAACCTGCGAGCTAAAGCTGGCTGGCAGGCGTTCTTCTGCCTGCTCAGTATCGCCAATTGCTGGCATGGCTGTTTCTGGGCGGTTCAGCGTCAGAATGCGGTGCTGGCCACTCAGTTTTGGCAACACGGCATCGACATTCTCCTTCAGCAGGGGGCCAATTATCCAGTCTGCATCGGCCGCGGCGGCTACCAGCTCGTCAGCGCTGACACCATTGGTATCAACAAATTGCAGCTCAGGGATCTGGGTTGCGTTCATGGCACTGGCATCATTAAAGTAGGCTGCCAGAATCCCTTCTTTAATTGCCGAACCAGTCACTTGCAGGCGGCCACTCAGCGGTAACATAACCACAATGGTTGCGCGGCTGGTTGGCGTCAGCTGAGCGAGGTTGCTAAGGTTATCCGGCCAGTGTGTTACCAGGGGATGATTGCGAAAAACCCGCTGATACTGGCTGAGTTGTTGTTTGAGCATCTCTGGCTCAAAGCCATGTTCCAGAATAAGCTGGCGTAATGAAACGTAAGCCGGGAGTTTGGTAAAACGGGCGCTGTTTTGCAGCTGTCCGGGCGTTGCCTGATTAACCCATTGCCAGGCTTGTGCAATGTGTTCAGGGGTTGTCTCATCACTCATCAGCAACGCATTGGCGGCTGCCAGCCACTGCCCGAGGCGGGCATGTTCGACCGCCATTAAGGCAAATTTTCGCGCTGTAACAACGGGGTCTGAAGCGTTAATTGATTGCAGCAGCTCGAGCCGCTGGGCGCTGCCTACACGGGGATCATTGCCGTAAAGTTCAACCAGCAGTAACTGATAGCGGTTTTGCTGGGCAGGTTGCTGAAGTTGATCGCGCAGCATGTAGGTAATCTGACTGGCTTTTGCCGGCTCGCCGCTAGCCAGAAAGGCTTCCGCAGCATCCAGCAGAGCACCATTGCGCAGGTTTTTATCACCGGTCTCCTGCCACAGGTCTTGTGCATTCGCCACTATCATTGCCGGTGTCAGCGGGGTCTTGTCAACATCTTCTGTCGGTGTTTGTTTTACCGGCGTTGTAACGGGGGCGCGAGTGGTGGGCGCTGTAGAACCGCAACCGTACAACAGCAATGTCACACTCAAACCAAACAGTAACCATGGGTAAGATCGGCGCATAAAGGGTCAGCGATTCCATACAATTATTCCTGAATAGCCAGTTTAACTGACTGATAATGAAAATCTACGGGTTAATCCAAATTCTGGCCGATTGACCGGGCAATCCCACGCAAAGGTTTCCGCCACTGGCACAAACAGGTATATTGGCAGCCTTTCCCTGTTCCCGGATTTTTCGTTATGACCGCAGCCACACTTTACATTGTCCCTACGCCTATTGGTAACCTGCAGGATATTACTCAGCGTGCCATTGAAGTGTTAGGTTCGGTGAACTGGATTGCTGCGGAGGATACCCGTCACAGCCAGAAGCTGTTACAGCACTTTACGATTCAGGCGAAAACCCTGTCACTGCACGATCACAATGAAGAAAAGCGCACACAAATGTTGTGCAACAAACTGCTCGACGGTGAATCGGTAGCGCTCATCAGTGATGCGGGCACTCCTTTGATCAGCGATCCCGGTTTTGTACTGGTAAGAGCCTGCCGGGCTAAGAATATTAATGTCGTTGCCCTGCCGGGCCCTTGTGCTGCGATTACCGCGCTGAGCGCTTCGGGGCTGGCCACCGACCGGTTTATTTTTGAAGGTTTTTTACCGGTAAAGAACCAGGCTCGTATGAATGTGCTGGCAACCCTGGTTGACCGTACCTGCACCAGCGTATTTTATGAAGCGCCGCGGCGCATACTGGATACTGTTAACGATATCAAAGCGGCGTTGGGTGCCGAGCGCCATCTGGTGCTGGCCAAAGAACTAACCAAAACCTTTGAAACTTATATCAGTGATACGCCGGACGGGGTTATTGCCTGGCTGGAAGAAGATGCTGTGCATCAGAAGGGGGAATTTGTGCTAATGGTCGCCGGTGCACCGCCTGCCAGTGATGAACTGCCCACGGAAGCGATGGCGCTGCTTAAACGCCTGAAACAGGATTTGCCGCTTAAAAAAGCTGCTGCCATTGTGGCAGATCATTATCAGCTTAAGAAAAACGCTTTGTATCAGGCCGGTTTGGCCCTAGAATAAATTTATCGATTTATCCTACGTCTGGCTGTTTGTTCTAAGGCCGTTATACCAATAATTCTAATATCCTCACGCTGGCAAGTGCAGTGTGCTTCTTTAGTTATTTCAGGTGACACATAACGTTTTTCGGAGATTAACGAATGCTGGAGAAAACGCTCAATATCGATATGGAACACGGTAACTGGATGGTGAATATCATCAACGAGCATGCCGACAACGGTGTCTATGAACTCGTCTCGCCGGCCCGTTCGGCAACCGTGCATATTCATGACAACCATCTCTATGGGTTTGAATACAGTATTGTGGGCAAAGCGGACAGCCCGTTTAAAATTAAACTGGATGACACGGTTCTGGCTGAAGGGAAAATTGCCCCCAGCGGTATTACCCGCGGACACGGTATTCTTTAAATCAAAAAGAAGGCCGCAGAAAATAACGGCCTTCTTTTAACTGACTGATGTCGGGTTTTACGACAGGCGCGACTTAAAGTCGGCATAACTAAACTGACGAACCAGTTCAAAATCGCCGTTGCTGCGTAAAATGCCGATCGCAGGGTGTTCTACCCCGTTGAAGAACGTGGTTTTAACCATGGTGTAATGCATCATGTCTTCAAACTGCAGGCGCGTACCAATTGCCAGTGGCTCGGCGAAACTATAGGTATCTATAACATCGCCGGCGAGGCACGAGTTGCCGCCTAACTTGACATCATGCCCGAGTTCTCCGGGTTGTCCGCCGTGCAATATAGCCGGACGATAAGGCATTTCCAGTACATCCGGCATGTGCGCGGTGGCGGAAATATCCAACAGCGCTATGGGCCCCTCGTTGTTCACAATATCCACCACTTCCGCGATTAACGGCCCGGTTTGCCAGGCCACAGCGGAACCCGGCTCAAGGATCACATCCAGATGAGGGTATTTCGCTTTAAAGGCTTTAAGGGTGTTAATGAGGTGTTCTACATCATAGCCAGCGCGGGTCATAAGGTGGCCACCGCCCAGGTTTAACCACTTAAGCTTACCTAGCCATTGACCGAAACGTTGTTCGATAGCCTCCAGGGTGCGTGCTGTGGCAAACGAGTCACATTCGCACAGGTTATGACAGTGAAACCCGTCGATACCGCTTAAATCGATACCTTCAAGTTCACTGGCCCGGATCCCCAGTCGCGAACCCGGCGCGGCCGGATCATACAACGGAGTGTCGGCTTCCTGATGCTCGGGATTAATTCGCAGTCCCAGTGAAACACCGGGTAAAGCCGTTTTATAAGTCTGCCATTGGCTCAGGCTGTTAAAGGACAGGTGGTTTACCAGTCCCGCCAGTTCGGCAATATCCTTGGCTTTATAAGCCGGCGCATAGGCGTGGACTTCCTTACCCATTTCACTGGCCAGCCGGGCTTCCCAGACCGAGCTGGCTGTCGCGCCGTGCAGATACTGTTTGACAATGTCAAACGTTGACCACATCGAGAACCCTTTGAGCGCCAGAATAATTCTGGCCCCGGATTCGTTTTGCACTCGCTGCATTAGCTGCAGGTTTTTAACCAGCTTCGCTTCTTCCAGCACATAGCAGGGAGAAGGAATATCAGTGCGTTGGGTTAAATCGGTCACGCCATCGTCTCCAGTTATACTCGTTACTTGCTGAAAGGACTGCTGTCACATTCGAGTACGTGCCAGGGCAGGCCGTGTTTATTGAGCTCATCCATAAACGGATCCGGATCAAACTGTTCCATGTTCCAGACACCGGGTTTACGCCATTTACCCTGAAGCATCATCATGGCGCCAATCATCGCAGGAACACCGGTGGTGTATGAAACTGCCTGAGCACCCACTTCATCATTACATACGGCGTGCTCACAGTTGTTGTAAATGAAAATGGTTTTTTCTTTGCCGTCTTTGATACCGGTAATATAGGTTCCGATACAGGTCATTCCGGTATAGCCTTCCGCCAGTGAACCTGGGTTAGGCAATACGGCCTTTAAAAACTCCAGCGGCACAATTTGCTGGCCCTGGAACTCTACCGGTTCAATGCTGGTCATGCCGATGCCTTCCAGTACGCGCAGATGCGTGAGGTAAGCGTCGCCAAAGGTCATCCAGAAACGGGCGCGTTTCAACGAAGGGAAGTGCTTAACGATAGACTCTAACTCTTCATGGAACATCAGATACGAAGCGCGCACGCCAATGTTCTGATAGTCCAGATCTTCACGCACGCTCAGTGGATCGGTTTCTTTCCACTCGCCGTCTTCCCAAAAGCGGCCACGCTGAGTGATTTCGCGAATATTGATTTCCGGATTGAAGTTGGTGGCGAAAGCCTGACCATGGTCGCCGCCGTTACAGTCAACGATATCCAGGTAGTGAATTTCGTCGAAATAGTGCTTTGCCGCGTAGGCGGTGTAAACGTTGGTCACACCCGGATCGAAGCCGCTTCCCAGCAGGGCCATGATGCCGGCCTCTTTAAATTTGTCCTGATACGCCCATTGCCAGCTGTACTCGAATTTAGCCACTTCTTTTGGCTCGTAGTTGGCGGTATCCAGGTAGTCCGTTTGGGTTGCCAGACACGCATCCATAATCGGCAGATCCTGATACGGCAGCGCCAGGTTAACCACCAGATCCGGGTTAACGTCGTTAATTAAGGCTTCAACGGCTTTAGCATCGTCGGCGTCAACGGCGAATACGCCTTTTACGCGATCTGCGCCGACTTCCTGTTGTAATGCTTCGCACTTGGAAACCGTCCGGCTGGCCAGATAGATTTCGTCAAAATACTCAGGTAAACGAGCACATTTTTTGATGGTAACTGCCGCTACGCCACCGGCGCCGATAATCAGAACTCGAGACATATAATTATCCCTTTGGTAATGGATTTAAAATTTGCGATGAATGCTATCAGACGGCGGAAAATAGGCAAGCAAAGTTGACCGTCCATAGCCTGAAAGCATAGCGGCAAAAGCCAGTTTTTGCCTCGTTGATGGATGATTAATGGTGTTTACTTTTCGACCAGCGGTGGTGCCAGGATGACACGCTGATTTTGGCGGTAATAAGGATAAACCACCGAGCGCTCCGGGCGGTTGGGCTCGCACAAAGTAATCACAATGGCATCCTGAGCCTCTTGCTCATTGATTTCAATTTGTGCCGCATACACCAGTGTTGCGTAGGCATCGTTGTCGGTTATGTTGTCAATAATGCGCCACTGCAGGTGCTCCAGAATCTGCATTTCGCCTGGATTCTCAACCCCAAAGTCTTCACTGAACAAACACCCGATACGCCCGTTTTCATAGATAGCGGCGAAGGGATAAAACGAGTTTTCCATACGCAGCAATGTTTTACACAGGGCCAACGACCGGTCAATTAACAGTTGGCCAGGACGTGAAAAAACGGTGTGATTGTCACTCATGTAGTCTCCCTGTTCGTTTTTACTGCTCTTAGTTGGTAACGTTATGAAGTGCCCTGAGGATCAATCCGGGCACCCTGTAATCCACCGGTGTGCAATAATAAAATACGCTGGCCGGCGGCAAAGTACCCCTGCGCCAGCAACTGTTTGACGGCGAAAAATACCTTACCCGAATACACCGGCTCCACAGGAATAGCATAACGTTGCCGCATTTCCTCACACAAATCGAGCAGTGGTGAGGATGTACGGGCATAACCCCCATGGTGATGGTGATGTAAAATTTGCCAGCGACGATCGGCTGTTTCGGGTAAAAATTGTGCTACCAGATTTTCAAGATACCCAACCCCATTCAGAACTGCAATACCCAAAACCTGCTGACTTTCGTTACTACCGGCAATCAGGCCTGCCATGGTGGCGCCACTGGCAACAGGGGTGACTATTTGGTCGAAGGTGGTATGGCATTCCTCAAGCAGAGCTTGCACTCCGCTCAGGGCCGATTGCTGACTGCCCCCTTCAGGAATAATCAGGGCCTGGGGATATTGCTGCCTTAACTGTTCCACGTAATCGGGGTCGTCACGCTTTTTATAGTCCAGCTTGGTGAGATAACGAATATTGGCCTGCCAGTGACACAGGTCGTTGATCATCGGTGTCGGTGAAGCAGAATAATTGCCCCGAATCAGCGCCGTAAACTCAATACCCAACTGGTGGCAGCACCAGCCAAGGGCATGCAGATGATTAGAGAATCCACCACCAAAGCTAACAATATGTTGCGCTGTGGAGGCGTTCTCTGCCAGCAACTGACTCAGCTTGCGCCACTTGTTACCCGAAATGATGGGGTGGATAAGGTCGTCACGTTTAACCCATAAAGTGACTTTCTCTGCGCCCGGCCAGTCCGGCGTAAAACGCTGCAGCGGGGATGGAAGGCTAAGCCCTAATTGACGTGGCAAGTGCCCAGAATGCATGGTGAGAGGCGTTCAAAATTGACCAGTAGAGCAGGGTAATCGCAGCGATTAAAAAGATCAATCATCGTCATTCAGGCAGATGTGATCATGAACGAGCCTAGCCGGGTATAAGAAGCATCAGGTTTTGCGGAGTATCTATGAAAAAATCTTTGCAACGGGCGTACGCCCTGACATTGCTCATTATGAGTAGCGCTGTACAGGCCAGCGCAGGCGTTCCCGAATTAATCAGTGCGGCGGTGCCTGGTGCATCGAAGGTGGGCGAGGCCCGATATTCCTATTTGTTCTGGGATGTTTATGATGCCCGGTTGTTTGCCCCGCAAGGACAGTGGGAACCAGAAGCCGCCTTTGCGCTGGCTCTCACCTATTTACGCGATTTTGATGGTGATGATATTGCTGAGCGGTCCATTAAAGAAATGCGCGAGCAGGGACTGTCGGATAAATCCCGCATAGAACGCTGGCAAAGCACCATGCAGCAAATTTTCCCTGACGTAAAAGAACAGGACACCATCACCGGAATCAAAACCGGCGAAGGGATAACCCGTTTTTTTCACAATGACAAACTGGTCGGCGAGGTTGACGACCCGGCCTTTGGCGAATGGTTTTTTAATATCTGGCTGGGGCCACAAACCACCGAGCCTGAATTTCGGGCTAAATTACTGGAACTGGAGGAATAGTGATGTATCGTTTATTGGTGTTAACGCTTTTTGTTGTGGTCCTGGCTGGCTGCAGTATCTCGGTGGATGGGAGCAAGTATCAGCAAACGACCCCACCGCTGTCTCTTGAAGCGTTTTTTGTTGGTGAGGTAAAAGCCTGGGGAATTGTTCAGAATCGTTCCGGCGATGTGGTACAACGATTTACGGTAAACATCAAAGGCAGTATGGATGGCGACACGCTGGTACTGGATGAATCTTTTGATTATGAAGTGGGCGAGGGCCCCATGCAACGCACCTGGCGCATAACGCCGACTGGCAACGGCAGCTACGAAGGTCGGGCGGGCGATATTCTGGGGGTCGCAACAGGGACCTCCTATGGCAATGCTTTTAATTTTCAATATGAGATGGATTTGCCGGTTGACGATACCACCTATCAGGTGGCCTTCGATGACTGGTTCTGGGCAATGGGTGACGGTACGCTGATGAACCGCTCCTATGTGAAAAAATTTGGCCTGGTGATGGCCGAAGTCACCATCTTTATGCAGCAACAATAACGGTTAGTTTATACAATAAAAGGAGTTCCCTGGTGACGCTATTTTTACTGTGTCTGATGCTGGTTTGCGTTATGCCATTTCTGGCCAAAGTGCCACTGGCGGTGGCGATGCAGCGCGCTGGTGGTTACGATAATCGTGACCCCCGTGCTCAGCAACAATCGCTGCAGGGGTTTGGTGCCCGGGCTAATGCAGCACACTATAATTGTTTCGAAGCCATTACTTACTATGCGCCCGCAGCGCTGGCAGTACTGGCGCTATCTACCGTCGGCCCATTGCATGTATCTCTGGCGGTTGCCTTTGTTGTTTGTCGCATTGTGTATTTATTATGCTATTGGTACGACATCGACAAACTGCGCAGTGTGATGTTTGTGGCAGGGCTGGGCATCAGTATTGCGCTGTTTGCGACGCTGCTCTAGCTACTCATAATCAGCGCCACCTTGCAAAAGTGGCGCCTGCCCTTTATGCCGAAGTTAGCTTTGCGGTGCGCGCCTGAAGCGGCGTGAACCCGGGTAGGGAGTGAAATTATGGATGGTTCCCTGCGATACTTCCTGCTGCGCCTCTCGCCAGTATTGTGGTGTCATCAGGTCGCCGTGGAGGGTTTTGAGCATCTCTTTAAACGGCCGCTTACCCACAATAAAGTGTTCAAACTGCTCAGGAAATACATCGTTCGGTGCCACCGACAGGGTGTCTAAGGCATAAGGATCGTCTGATTTTGGGATTGAGCGAAAATTACGTTCATCCATCCAGCAAATTTCGTCATAGTCGTAAAAAATCACCCGGCCGTGTTTGGTGATACCAAAGTTCTTATGCAGCATGTCGCCGGGAAAGATATTGGCCATGGCAATTTGTTTAATGCAGGTGCCCAGTTCATCAATGGCATTATGCAGCTTATCCGGATCGGTTTCCTGCTGCAGGTAGAGGTTTAGCGGGGTGAGCTTTTTCTCGATATAGAGGTGTTTAATAATCAGCTCATCGTCGGTTAATGCCACGCTGGATTCACAGGTGTCCTTAAGTTCTTCAAGCAAAGCCGGGCAAATTCGGCTGAGCGGAAAGCGAAAATTTACATACTCGTGCGTATCGGCCATCCTACCCACCCGGTCAGACAGCTTCACCAGCTTATACCGGTCGATTACATGCTCTCGGGTGATTTTCTTACTCTCGGCAAATTCGTCCTTAATAATTTTAAACACCACGCCATAAGAGGGCAGGTGAAACACCATCATTACCAACCCGCGTATACCCGGCGCAATTTCAAACTGGTCGTCTGAATTGTCGATGTGGTCGAGGAAGTTACGATAAAAGGCTGTCTTACCGTGCTTATAGTGGCCCAGCGCAATAAACAATTCGAACTGCTTTTTGTTGGGTAAAAGTTCGTGCAGAAATGCAACGAGTTCGCCCGGGAACTGGGTGTCAGCCATGAAATAACTGCGGGCAAAACCGAAAATTACACTGAGGTCCTGCCTTTCAGTGAGCAGAGCATCTACGTATATCTGGCGTTCGTCATTGGTGTGTAAAGCGATAACAAAAGGCACCGGCCGCTCAGGCAGGCAGATTCTGCCCACCAGGTAAGCGGCTTTACCGCGGTAAAATACCGGTTTTAGCATTTCAACAGCGGTGACACTGGCCAGTTCTTCTTTGCTGAGGCGCTGGCGCAGTGCATCGTCTAACTGCTGCATGTCCCGGGCGCGATCCTCAAAGCCAATAGTAAACCGGTACCGGGCGAAAATGGATTCGTACATTTCCATCACGGTGGTGGTGGTATCAAAGCTGTGAATGACCTTGTGTCTGTCCTGACCGGCTAAAAAGCAGCGGCTTGAGGTAACAAACATAATCGAATTATCAATAGATTTATGCCGAAAGACCTTGCCAATGACCGAGTTATAAAAGGTTTCAGCCAGTTCATACTGTGGATGGCTTTCGATGAGTCCGGCAAAGGCTTTTTTTAGTTCCTCCCAGAACTGGCGGTCCTGACGATGATCCATAATAAAATCATATAGTTCGGCCACAGCCGTTGCCAGGCTTTGCTCATACAATGATATACGCTCTTTAGAGGCGGCCAGCGCCTGCTGCCACTGGCCTTTTTCGAAACGCTCCTGCGCTCCACGGGTGACACGACTGAACCAGCGATAGTTTTTATCAAAGCTGGTCATGATCTGATAGGCCATTTTCTTGGCTTGCGCTTTATCTGCCACGGTAAGTATCCGACTAAACTCAATGAACAGAACATAGCATAAGCAGGCTGGGGTTCGGTACGCCCTGCTACGTTATGTTGATATAAATCAGCATGAATAGTAGTACGCTGCAGTACACTAATTTTAAAACTTAAGTAGAGGGAGGCTTTATGACTCAGGTTACTCACGGTATTGCAATTGGTATTGAACGGTTTGAAAACACCCTTTATGTGTCAATGAAGGCAGTGGGAAAGTTAACCCATGAAGACTATAAAGCGTTCACCCCATTACTCGAAGGGGCGCTGGAAACCATTGAATCACCACAGGTGAAAATGCTCTTTGATGCCAGCGAATTCAAAGGTTGGGAATTACGCGCCGCCTGGGATGATTTTAAAATTGGCCTGCGTCATGGCAGTGAATTTAGCAAGATTGCGATAGTCGGCCACTCAGACTGGCAGGCGCTGATGGCCAGTCTTGGCAGTTGGTTTATCAGTGGCGAGATCAACTATTTCACTGATACCCGCGAGGCAATTAACTGGTTGTGTGAGTAACTGCAACGCGGCTGGCGAACCGATAAGCGTTAAGAAAAGTTAATTCACTGTATTCCCCGGTAAATTTTCGGCAGAATAGCGCCTGATGATTAACCCCCAGGCAGACTGACTGCTGCATTTCGAGTTTTAAAGAGGACCTTCATGGCGTCGCCCAAATTTCACAATGGCTTTAGAAAATACCATCGTTGGATTGGCTTTTTTCTTGCCGGTATCATGGCTGTTTATGCCCTTAGTGGTGTGTTGCTAATATTTCGAACGACTGACTTTATGAAGTTTGAGCAAACTTCTCATCGCCAGTTAGACGCCGGGCTAAACGGCAAAGGACTGGGTGAGCAGTTGCGTATGCGCGGCTTTAAAGTGGAACAGGAGACTGATGGCAAAATCATTTTTGCCCAGGGTGAATACGATAAACAAACCGGTCAGGCTCTTGTGACGGCTAAGGATTACCCGTTCCCGCTGAATAAAATGGTGAAGTTACATAAAGCAACTACCAACAGCCCCCTGTTTTTTATGAACATTGCTTTTGGTATTGCGTTGCTGTTTTTCGTGGTGTCAGCCTTTTTAATGTTTATCCCGCGGGCATTACCGTTTAAAAACGGGCTTAAAATCGCCGGTGTTGGTTTTGTGTTTGCTGTGCTGATGGTGCTGTTTGGCAGTTAGTCATCCCAGGCTGAATGTGTAGGAAGCCGCTTTGCTGTTGCAAGCGGCTTTTTTTATGCCGGTTTGTAGCTCAAACGCCCCTCATCTTGTTACGGGAGCAATAAAAACCGTCTGCTGCAGCCATAAAGCAAAATGTTGTAGTGAAGTGAGCAAAATATCGAAAGCCGTTAAATTAACATTTTGCTAACCTGAAGAGGAAGTCAAATGCGGAGTGGGTTTAATGAGTGGTACCGCCAATCAGAGCTATGTAGTTGTGTCTGCCAAAGAAAAGTTTGGTTACGGGCTGGGGGATTTTGCATCAAACCTGTCGTTTGGATTTGTGTCGCTGTTTCTGCTCTTCTATTACACCGATGTGTATGGCATAAGCGCTGCTCAGGCCAGCTTCATTTTCGTAGCCGCCCGCGTTATTGACGCCGTTTTCAATTTACTGATTGGGGTAGCGGTAGACCGCACCGATACCCGCCATGGTAAGTTAAGACCGTACCTGCTGTTTGGTGCGCTGCCTCTTGGGGCGCTCACTGTGTTGTGTTTTGTGATGGTGGGAGAAGATTATAAATTTATCTTCGCGCTGTTTTCTTACACCCTTTATTGCCTGGCCTATACCACGGTTAATACGCCTTATTCTGCCATGACCAACATGCTTACGCAGCATGAACAGTCGCGGGCGTCATTGTCGGTGTATCGCTTTGCGCTGGCCAGTATTGGCTATTTGGTAGTTTCGACCACTGCCGGGCCTTTGGTGGCCCTTTTTGACTCGCCGCAAACCGGGTATATCGTTGCCGTAACGCTTTACGCGGCGCTGGCGACGGCCACATTCTGGGCATGTTTCGCCATGACCAAAGAGCGCGTGCAGGCCGAAAGTCACCCCGTGGAAGATAACGCGAAAAATGCCCTACAGGTTATTTTGCAAAACAAGCCATTAATTAATGTGTCTTTTTATACCTTATTTTTCTACATTGCCTACACCGTGTGGCTGGCCATTGCGGTATATTTTGTTAAGTATGTCATCGGTGATGAAGACTTTCTGACGACGTTTTTTCTCATTCAGACCCTGGCCTATACCGGCGGGATCATCGCCTCAGAGCGCCTGATTGCCCGCTGGGGCAAGAAGACCATTACCCAGGTGGCCTTGTTATTTGGTATCAGCGGATTGTGCTTTCAGTATTTTCTGGCCGGTGACAATATCACCGCAGTAATGATTGGCGTTTGTATGTTCAGTGTCACGCTGGGGATGGGGTTTGTCACCATGTGGTCGATGGTGCCGGATACCGTGGAATTTGCCGAATGGCACTACCAAACCCGGGCCGAAGGCACGATTTATGGCTTTTATAACTTTGTTACCAAGCTGGCTATGGCACTGGGCGGCGGTTGTGCGGGGCTGCTGCTGGACTTTTTCGATTACACCAGTGCCACACCCGATGCGGCGGCGGTGGCCGGGATAAACTTTGCCATGACCCTGTTTCCGGCACTGATGTTTATACTGTGTATGCTGGTGGTCGCCTTTTACCAGCTAAACGAGTCCGCATACCGCGACCTTATAGAAAATATTACCCAGCGCAAACTGGCCCGGCAGGCAATCGCGGGAGAACGCCATGAATAGAACAGCGAAGCAGTGTTTGAGCGACATGACCGTTAGCGACAAAGTCACCCTTCTGACCGGCAACGGTCTGTGGAAAACGGCGCAGTTGCCAGAACTGGGTATTGAACCGCTCACCATGACAGACGGTACTTACGGCGTGCGTTACAGTCCTGAGCAAATCGACCATGAAGGCAACTGGTCGATTACTGATTTCCTTGGTGTCGTGAATCAGAGTGCCGATGAGCCCTCCGATAAAAAGGGCAGCGAGGCCTTATTCGGGCACACGCTGCCAGCGACCTGCTTCCCTAATGGTTCAGCCCTGGCCTGTAGCTGGGACAATGCGCTGGTGGCACAAATGGGGCAGGCATTGGCCCGTGAATGTCAGGCACTGGGCGTTGATATTTTACTCGGACCGGGGATCAACATTCGCCGAACGCCGTTATCCGGTCGAGGGTATGAGTATTATTCCGAAGATCCGTTACTCACCGGAGAACTGGCGGCGTCACTGATAAAAGGGTTACAGGGTGAGGGGGTGGGAGCCAGCCTCAAGCATTTTGCCTGCAATAACTCTGAATATCGCCGAACAGAGATGGACTCTATTGTTGATGAGCGCGCCTTGCACGAAATTTATCTGTCTGGCTTTAAACGGGCTATTGATAAGGCTGACCCCTGGACGGTGATGTCTTCATACAACCGGTTGAATGGCCAGCAGACCTCCCAGCATCGCGGTTTATTACATGACATTCTGCGCCAGCAATGGGGCTACCAGGGGCTGGTAATGTCTGACTGGTACGGGGTGAAAGATCGGCCTGCGTCCTTGCTTGCAGGCAACGATCTGGCCATGCCTGAGGTGGCCCGGGATAAAGCCGAACTGCTGGCAGCCATCGACAATGGAACGGTTGACGAAACGGTGCTCGATACTGCCTGTTTGCGCATGCTTGCGCTGATTGACCGTATCAATGCCGGGCGCAAAACGCCGCAGCCGGTGGATATGCCGGGGCATCACCAACTGGCACAGCACATTGCTGAAGAATCTATCGTGTTACTGAAAAATAGCGATGGGCTATTGCCCCTCGATACCCGGAACACGCCTCGCATAGCAGTCCTTGGCCCGGCCGCCCATGCCCCGGTAATTCAGGGCTCAGGCTGTGCTACAACGGTACCGAGTATGCTCGACAGACCACTGGATGAAATTATTGATGTGGCAGGTGAGCAAGCCGAGGTGACCTACAGCGCCGGGGTTGGCGATGGCGAAACAAGCGCTGAAGAGGCGCTGTTATTAGCCTCTTCTCAGGCAGAAGCGGCGGATGTGGCTATTGTCTTCATTAGCACGGCCGTGGGCGAGGATGGCGAAAACGGCGATCGCCAACATCTCGATGTGGTGGCCAGCCATGCCGCATTGTTAAGTGCCGTGGCGGCTGTGCAGCCCAATGTTGTGGTAGTGCTGATGAATTCCGATGCGGTCGTTATGCCATGGCTCGGTCAATGCAAGGCCTTGCTGGAAACCTTTTTCGCCGGGCAGGGAGTGGGCCGGGCAGTGGCGAATTTGCTGTTCGGATTAAAGAACCCTTGCGGCAAGCTGACCGTTACGGTCCCCAATTCACTGGAAGAAACCCCGGCTTATCTGCATTACCCCGGTGAGGCGTTAAAACATTATTACAGTGAAGGTATCTACGTGGGGTACCGCTACTACGATAAGCGTAAAATGACACCTTGCTTTCCATTTGGCCATGGCCTGAGCTATACCACTTTCGAGTACCGCAGTATTGAGGTGGTCAACAAGACGTTGGGTACTGGCGAATCGCTGCAGGTTGATGTCACGGTGGCCAACACCGGTGCTCGGTTTGGTAAAGAAATTATTCAGCTTTACCTGAGTTTCCCCGGTATTGAACTGGCCCAGCCGCCGCTGGGATTAAAGGCATATGCCAAAGTGGCCCTGGAGCCTGGTGAAACGAAAATGGTCAGCCTGACTATTGAGGCGGACGACTTTCGGGCCTGGCATCCGGCACTTAAGGACTGGATCGTCGAGCCGGGTAAGTATGGCATTAGCGTTGGCCCCTCGTCCCGGGAGTTACCGTTAAGCGCCACTGTGCAGGTGGCCGGCAGCAATTATCGTTTACCGCTCAGGGAAGACAGTTCGTTGGTGCAGGTAGTAAAAGACGAGCAGGCATTTAGCCGGGTGGTGGCTTTGGTCGCCAGCCGAAGCGGCCTGGAGGCGTCGGTGATCAGGGAGCGATTAATAACGATTGCGCCGGAGCTTTTTTGCGGATTATTTATCGCACTCACCGAGTTTTTGAATGTGCCGGTGAGCCGCAAGGAATTGCTGGAGGCCCTGAGGGCCGACTGACCGGCGTCGGTTAGACTAACCATACTGTGGCTGATAGGTTATGCTTAAACCGGTTTAAACGTATAACGTGTATGGAGCGGGCCAGTCGGTGCAGCCTTTTCGCTTAGACAGTGCTCAGTTGGATAATCAGGGGATAGCGACCGCAGGTACCTGTGAGTTGATTTCCTATGATTCGGCGCAACTCAACATGTTTGCCGCCGAACTCAGTTATTGTCAGCCACACTGGCATGAAGCCCCTGAGCTCATTTATGTGTTAAGCGGTGACTTAAGTCTGACCGTTCACCAGCAGGAAGTTAAGCTGGCGGCAGGCGATCTGGCTTTTATCGGGGCAGACCTTATCCATGCGCTTGAAACCCAGACAGGATGCACATTACTCACTTTGCAGTTTTCTCCGGTGTTATTTCATGACACACATCCTTTACCGGCAGGATTTGCCTTCTTTACCGCAGGCCAAGTGGCTGCCGGGCAATTAACCGCTCAGTGTCTGTCGATGTTAGAACTGGTCTTGCAGGAAGGGGTCTCATTTTTCGCTTTGCAGGCGCAAATCTACGCTTTGCTTGCCTGTCTGGAAGTCCTGCTGGTACGGCAGCCGCTGATATCGGCAATGACGGTTGGCGCGGCAGATTCCCGGGAAGAAATGGTGATCCGCCAGAGCATTGCCCGGATTAATGAAACCTTTGCAGAGCCGCTAACCGTTGCAGACCTCGCCGAACAGGCACATGTAAGCTATTCGCACTTTTCGCGGTTGTTTAAAAAAGTCAGCGGCTACAGCCCTTCAGATTATCTGACCATGGTCAGGGTCAATCAGGCTAAACCCTTACTGAAAAGCATGCAAATCCCCATCACCGATATCGCCGGGAAGGTCGGTTTCGCTGAACACCGGGCTATGCTGGCGGCTTTTAAAAAGTACTGTGGCGTGACCCCGACTGAATACCGAAAGCAATATTACGCTGATTTTGACTGGCGTGCCGATGATGAGCGTGTAACGGCTACGCCGAATAAACCGCTGGCTTTGTCGCTGGCCCGGCAAATTATGCGGACCGGCTCTGCTAAGCCTTAGCATAAAGGCGGGTTGTGGGTATAGATGTTAGCGGTACTCTCGTGATATTATGCGCGCCCAAAATAAAGATTCCCGCCGCAATAAGGTCAGGGAACGGTCTAAAATTGTGCAAATGGCTGTTGACATATAGACGTCTATACGGCAAATTGACCACATGAAGACGATTATGAGCACCACCGGCATGATTATTACCACCTCAACGAGGGCGGTCGCTGGCTAGTGCGCGTAAGCAAACAGACAACGAAAGCCCGCCCTCACAAGAGCGGGTTTTTTTTTGCGGTAAAGAAAATGGGCTACGCCCAAAACACGATGCAGTCAAGGAGCATTCAATGAAAGTCTTAAAGTTTGGTGGTTCATCTCTGGCCGATGCGCAGCGTTATTTGCGAGTGACCGAGATTAGCATGACGATCCACCAGGCCAATGGAGCTGCGGTAGTATTATCGGCCCCGAAAGGCGTCACCAACGCTCTTGGTGCGCTCTGTGAGCAAGCTGCGGCGGGAGAAGACTACGAAGTTCTGTTTGGCGAACTCAATGACAAAGTGCTGGGCATTGCTGCTGAACTCAGTGAACAGGTTGCCGGTTTCGATGTTGCTACTATCAATGATTTTATTACCACGCATCTGGCTGGTCTGAAAAAACAATTACAGGGCATTGCACTGTTAGGCCGCTCACCCGATGCCGTCACCGCCAGCATTATGAGCCTGGGTGAATACATCAGTGTTAATTTGTTCAGTGGGATCCTGACAGCCAAAGGTATCCGCAATCAAATTCTGGATCCGGTTGAATACGTGGTGGCAGATGGCGATTATCTTGACAGCATAGCCGATGTGGCACTGAGTAAAGCCAATTTCAGTGAAGTGGTCTCTGATGGCAGCCAGCTAATCATAATGCCGGGCTTTGTGGCCGCCAATGAAGAAGGCGAGAAAGTCACACTGGGCCGCAACGGCTCGGATTATTCTGCGGCAGTTCTGGCTGCTTGTATCGGTGCGGAATGTTGTGAAATCTGGACCGATGTGGATGGCGTATACAATGCCGACCCGAATCAGGTTGAAGGCGCGGTATTACTCGATAAGCTCACTTATCAGGAAGCCATGGAGTTGTCTTATTTTGGTGCCAAGGTACTGCATCCGAAAACCATTGGCCCAATCGCCCAGCATCACATTCCTTGTTTAATTAAAAACACCCTCAACCCCAGCGCGCAGGGTACCCTTATCAGTAACGAAGCCAGCACTACCTGGACCAGCGTTAAAGGCATTTCGCAACTGGATAATATCTCCATGTTTAATGTAGCCGGCCCGGGTATGAAAGGGATGGTAGGCATGGCGAGCCGCGTGTTTGAGGTGATGTCCAATGCGCATATCTCAATCAGCCTGATCACTCAGTCGAGCTCTGAGTACTCCATTAGCTTTTGTATCTCCAGTAAAGATGCCCTGCGTGCGCAGAATCTGCTGGAAGATGCGTTTGCGCTGGAGCTGCAAAACCAACTGCTGGATCCGATTGAAGTCCGCCACGATTTGGCCATTGTCACCCTGGTGGGGGATGGCATGCGTCATACCAAAGGTCTGGCGGCACGTTTCTTTAATGCTTTATCTCAGGCCCGGGTGAATAATATCGCCATTGCCCAGGGGTCTTCAGAACGCTCTATCTCAACCGTTATTGAAGCTAAGCGTGCGAAGAAAGCGGTGAAAGTGATTCACCAGAACTTCTTTTCTGACCTGCATACCATCGACGTATTCCTGGTGGGTTGTGGGGTGGTGGGCGCAGAGTTGCTCGGCCAGATTGCCAAGCAGCAACCTACTTTACTGGCCCGCAACATCCAACTGCGGGTATATGGTATTGCCAATAGCCGCAAGCTACTGCTCAGCAGTCAGGGCGTGGATGTTAACGGCGACTGGAAAGCGCAGTTAAATGAATCTGCCGATGCGTTCTCCGTTGAGCGTTTGCATGATTTTGTAAACAGCAATGCGCTGGTGAATCCGGTGATTGTGGACTGTACCAGTAATGCGGCGATTGCCAGTCAGTACGTGGACATGATGGAAAATGGCTTCCACGTGGTTACGCCAAATAAAAAGGCCAATACCGACAGCCTGGCCTATTACAAGAAACTGCGTAAAACTGCCCTGCAAACAAATCGCCAGTACTTGTATGAAACTACCGTTGGTGCCGGTTTGCCGGTTATTGATAATCTGCAAAAACTGTTTATTGCCGGTGACGTACTGCATCGTTTTGAAGGTATTTTATCGGGCAGCTTATCTTACGTGTTCGGTAAGCTGGAAGAAGGCTTAACGTTATCCCAGGCGACTGCTATTGCTAAAGATAATGGCTTTACAGAACCCGATCCTCGCGATGATTTAAGTGGCATGGACGTGGCTCGTAAGCTGTTAATCATGGCCCGTGAAGCCGATTTAGAACTTGAACTCAGCGATATTGAGATTGAATCGGTACTTCCGGCCGGCTTTGCCGAGGACTGCGACGTGCCGAGCTTTATGGAACAGTTACCCGGGCTTGATGCTGACTTTGCCAAGCGGGTTGAAAGTGCCGCGGCGGAAGGTAAAGTATTACGTTACATTGGTTCCATTGAGGGTGATAAATGCAAAGTCACTATTCAGGCGGTACCGGGCTCACACCCACTGGCAGCAGTGAAAGATGGTGAAAACGCGTTGGCAATCCACAGTGATTATTATACGCCGATTCCTTATGTTATCCGCGGCTACGGCGCTGGTGCTACAGTAACCGCCGCTGGTGTGTTTGCTGATATTCTTCGTACCATGCCATGGAAACAAAACGCGTATTAACCGGTTTTAGAGATTAGTAAAAATGAAAACAACCAGAGCTTACGCACCCGCATCAATAGGCAATATCAGCCTTGGGTTTGATGTACTGGGCGCAGCCTTACAACCATTGGATGGTAACTTACTGGGTGACGAAGTCATTATCAGTGATGCTGACGAATACGGACTGACTGTTGCCGGTGTCTTTGCCCATAAACTGCCGGCCAATGCCGATGAAAACATTGTCACTGACTGTTATCACTTTTTTGGGAAAGCGATGCAGGCTAAGGGACTGGCTACTACGCCGGTGCATATTACCCTGTTAAAATCGCTGCCGATTGGCAGCGGACTGGGTTCCAGCGCAAGCTCGATCGTGGCGGCGTTTCATGGCCTGAATGAACATTTCGAACGTCCCTTTGACCAGAACACACTGTTAAAAATGATGGGTGAGCTGGAAGGACAAATCAGTGGCAGCGTTCATTATGATAACGTAGCGCCCTGTTACCTCGGTGGCATGACACTGATGACCGGTCAGGAAGACAACGTTACTGTGTCACTGCCAGTGGTGAAAAGCTGGTACTGGGTAGTATGTTATTCCGGCATTAGTGTGTCTACATCTGCTGCGCGGAACATTCTGCCCAATGCGGTGCCGTTAAAAGATACGCTCACCTTTGGTCGTCAGCTGGGCATTTTCGTTCACGCACTTTATAACGATGACTATGCCATGGCCGCCAGTGTCATGCAGGATGTGATTGCAGAACCCTACCGTAAGTCATTGTTACCGGTTTTCGACGAAGCCCGGGATTACAGTATGGCAAACGGAGCGCTGGCGTTTGGGATTTCAGGTTCCGGTCCAACTGTCTTTGCCGTGTGTGATGATTATCGTCAGGCGAACGACATAGCCAACTGGCTGACCGAGAACTATATTCAAAATGAAGATGGCTTTAGCCATGTATGCCGTATCCCCGCTAAAGGCGCCGGATCACAGCAGGAACAAGAGTAAGGTATAAGTACGTGCAATTGGTAAATTTAAAAGATGCAAGTGAACAGGTGTCATTTTCGCAGGCAGTAAAGCAAGGCCTGGGACGTAATCAGGGGTTGTTTTTCCCCACTGACATTCCACGCTTTGAGAACATTGATGAATTGCTGGCAATGCCTTTTGTTGAGCGTTCAACGAAGATTTTATCGGCCTTTATTGGTGATGAACTGGGTGAAGAAACCGTTGCCGAGATCGTAAAAGACGCGTTTACCTTTCCGGCCAGGGTTGAGCAGATTAATGACAAAACTTACTGCCTGGAATTATTTCACGGCCCGACGCTGGCGTTTAAGGATTTTGGCGGACGCTTTATGGCGCAGTGCCTGGCCCGAATCAGTGACGGTGCACCAATCACTATCCTGACAGCCACTTCCGGCGACACCGGAGCCGCCGTTGCCCATGCCTTCCATGGGCTGGATAACATCAATGTGGTTATCCTGTTCCCGAAAGGCAAGATCAGCCCGCTGCAGCAAAAGCTGTTTACTACGCTGGGCGACAATATCCACACCGTGGCTATCGAAAGCGACTTTGATGCCTGTCAGGCGATGGTTAAACACGCCTTTGATGATGTTGACGTACGCGAAGGCCTGCACCTTAATTCTGCTAACTCTATCAATATCAGCCGCCTGTTAGCTCAGGTCTGTTATTACTTTGAAGCGGTAGCACAACTGCCTGAAGACAAGCGCAGCAAAGCGGTCTTTTCGGTACCCAGTGGTAACTTTGGTAACCTGACTGCCGGGATGATTGCAAAAGTCATGGGCCTGCCGATTAAACGCTTCATTGCCGCGACGAATCTGAATGATACGGTTCCCCGCTATCTGAAAACCGGTGAGTGGGCGCCTAATGCAACGGTAGCGACCATGTCCAATGCCATGGATGTCAGCCAGCCAAACAACTGGCCGCGCATTGAAGCGCTGGTAGAGCAGGGGTACCTGGATAAGGACCTGTTACGTGGTGAGTCGGTGGACGAAGAATATACGCAGCTGGCCATGCGTCAGTTGCTGAAAGAAGGCTACACTTCAGAACCCCATGCGGCGATTGCTTTTCGGGCTGTGAGCCACGATCTGAATGATGACGAAGTGGGCGTGTTCCTGGGCACCGCACACCCGGCAAAATTCCGCGAAACCGTGGAGAACGTTTTAGGTACACCGCTGAGTCTGCCTAAACCGCTGGCAGATTGCGCTAACCAGGAGAGCCTCGAAGCCGAGTTGCCGGCCGATTATGAAGCCCTTAAGGCGCATATGATTGCGTTACTTAAAGGCGAGTAATGTTCACCTGGCAGGACGCCCTGGGGCCACACAAAGAGGCTGATTATTTTACGCAGCTAATGGCCCGTATTGAGTCTGAGCGGGAGGCGGGTAAAGCGATTTATCCGCCTCAGCAAGACGTATTTAATGCGCTAAAGTACACACCGCTGGAAAGCGTGAAAGTGGTAATCCTTGGTCAGGATCCCTATCATGGTCCGGACCAGGCGCATGGTTTGTGTTTTTCGGTGTTACCCGGCGTTAAAACGCCACCTTCGCTGGTCAATATTTATAAAGAACTCGATGCCGACATCGATGGGTTTGTAATACCACAACATGGTACGCTTACAAGCTGGGCAGAGCAGGGCGTATTGCTGTTAAATACAGTATTAACGGTAGAGCAGGGCAAGGCCCACAGTCATGCTAAATGGGGCTGGGAAACGTTTACTGATGCCGTAATTGATGCGGTTAACCATCACCAGCAAGGTGTGGTGTTTTTACTCTGGGGCAGTCACGCACAGAAGAAAGGCATGAATATCGATACCAGTAAGCATCACGTACTGAGTGCACCTCATCCTTCACCGTTGTCTGCACACCGGGGATTTTTGGGCTGTAAACACTTCAGCCAGACCAACCAGCTTCTGAGTAGCCAGAATAAATCACCCATTAACTGGCTGGTATAAACTGCCAGTTAACAAGCATCTTTGTAGCCTGATTTAAAAACCAGACACCCTAAACGCAAACGACCACATCAATGATGTGGTCGTTGTGTGTTCTTAGCGAGCGCTGTCTTCTAAAGCCAGGTCAAAACTCATGTCGATATCAGCGAGTTCCTTTTCTAACTGATACCGGTCTTTAATTGCTTCGATTTCTCTCCACTTTCGTTTTTTACTTTTGGTTTTGGTTGAAGTTTCGTCTAGATTAAGCATTGCAAATAGATCTGAAGTATCCACGGAGATCTCCTTGTTATTACCGCTAACTACACTGTCAGTGTGTCTTTATTGACCCCTGACAATTTTTGTACCACAGCTATCGTTAGATTAAAATACTTTTGTTTACTTTTAATTAACAATTTGTGACGCTGCGATGACAATCCGTGGTGTCCGTATGTACAGAGGGACCCCGTGAGCGGTTCCCTCTGTTTTGCACATTATTGGCTCAGATTATAACCAGTAATGTTTATTTTGGTGCATTGGCTTGCTTAAAGCGGTTAATCAGATCCTGGGTTGAGCTGTCAAAAGTCTCTGCTTCTGTATTCCCCTGAATCCCTGCTAACACTTGATTTCCAAGGACTTTACCTAATTCTACGCCCCATTGGTCAAATGAATTAAGCTGCCAGATAACACCTTGTACGAACACCTTATGTTCATACATTGCAACCAGCGCGCCAAGTGTAAACGGATCCAGCTTTTCGAATAAAATGGTGTTGCTGGGTTTGTTGCCCGGCATGGTTTTATGCTGAGCCAGGCGTTTACGCTCTGCTTCATCCAGCCCTTTGTCGGCGAGGTCTGCGTAGCAGTCCTCGAAGGATTTGCCCTGCATCAGTGCCTGAGCCTGACCAAAGCAGTTAGAGGCCAGCATAGCGTGATGGGTGTCGTCCTGATTAGGCACGTTTAATGGCAGCAGGAAGTCTGCCGGGATAACGCCGTGACCCTGGTGAATGAGCTGATGGAAACTATGCTGACCGTTTGTCCCTTCGCTTCCCCAGATAATGGGGCCGGTTTCGTATCCGATAGCATCGCCATCCTGAGTGACCATTTTACCGTTACTTTCCATGTCGAGCTGCTGAACATACGCCGGTAAGCCGCGCAGATAATGGTAGTAAGGCAACATGACGTGCGACTGGGCACCAAAGAAGTTGCGGTACCAAATGCCCAGCATGGCCAGGATCACGGGCAGGTTCTTTTCATTGGGCGCGGATTTAAAATGCTCATCCATAGCAAAAGCACCTTCCAGCAGGCCTTTGAAGTTAGCAAATCCCAGACATAATGAAATAGGCAGGCCAATCGCAGACCACAGAGAATATCGACCGCCTACCCAGTCCCACATAGGGAAGATGTTTTCTTCGGCAATACCAAACTCAGTGGCGGCTTTTACATTGGAAGACACGGCAACAAAATGCTTCGCGATGTCTTCCTGCTTACCACCCTGTTTAAGAAACCAGTCTTTGGCGGTCAGCGTATTTTGCAAGGTTTCCTGGGTTGAGAAAGACTTGGAAGACATTACAACCAGCGTGTCTTCATGGTCCATGTTGCTCAGTACATCGGTAATATGACAGCCATCAACGTTAGCCACAAAATGCACTTTTACCGCATCCTGCTGATAGGGTTTGAGTGCTTCGGTCATAATTTTAGGCCCTAAAAAAGACCCGCCGATGCCAATTGCCACAATGTGCTTAATGGCTTTGCCGGTGTAGCCTTTGTGTTCACCGCTGTGGATACTGTGCGTGAACGCCTCAATTTTTTCCAACGTGGCCAGCACTTCCGGCATCACATCTTCACCGTCGACCATTACCGGGCGACCTGAAAAGTTTCGCAGGGCGGTATGCAGCACGGCACGCCCCTCGGTATTATTGATAACATCGCCGTTAAACATCGCGTCACGATGCTGGGCCACACCACGTTCATCAGCCAGGTCAAACAGCGCTTTTAGCACATCCTTGGTGACTCGGTTTTTGGAAAAATCGATATAAATACCACAAGCTTCCGCGTTCATTTCTGCGGTGCGGTTTTCGTCACTGGCGAACCAGTTCCGCATATGTTCTTTTTCTACCAGTTGAGCCAGTGATTCAAGCGTTTGCCACTGGGCTGATTCCGTGAGCGTCGTCATACTTATGTCCTACAAAACTAATCAGTAAAGATGGTGAAATAATTTTAACACAATGATAATATTGTATTACAAATTATTAAGTTTGTCTTTTAACATTGTTTCCAGTTTTTCCTGGTCGGCTGCGAAGTTGCGAATACCTTCTGCCAGCTTCTCTGTCGCCATGGCATCTTCATTCATATCCCAACGGAACTCAGATTCGGTAAGTGCCGCACCCGGTTTTTCGGTTGCGCCGTTGTCGGTCAGTTTGGCGGCGATTTCACCCGGCGCGTTGGCCAGTTCTTCAAGCAGTTGCGGGCTGATGGTCAGACGGTCACAACCGGCCAGTTCAAGGATTTCACCGATGTTACGGAAGCTGGCGCCCATTACGATAGTGTTATAACCATTGGCTTTGTAGTAGTTGTAAATGCTGGTAACAGAAACCACACCCGGGTCTTCGTTAGCCGCGTAGCTGTCTTTACCGGTCGCTTTTTTGTACCAGTCCAGGATACGACCAACAAACGGGGAGATCAGGAATGCGCCAGCCTCGGCACACGCCCGCGCCTGAGCAAAGCTGAATAACAGCGTCAGGTTACAGTTGATGCCTTCTTTTTCCAGCACTTCTGCCGCTTTAATACCTTCCCAGGTAGAGGCAATCTTAATAAGGATTTTTGACTTGTCGATACCGGCATCGGCATACAGTTTGACTAATTTTTTCGCTTTCGCAATGGTGGCATCCGTATCGAAGGAAAGGCGTGCATCAACTTCGGTGGAAATACGACCAGGAATACTGCCTGAAATCTCTTTGCCAATGGCGACTGCCAGTTTGTCTGATGCGTCGGTAAGCTGTTGCTCTGCATCATCAGACTGACTGGCTGCCCAACTGACGGCTTCGTCGATCAGCGTTGCATACTGAGGCAGGCTCGCCGCTTTTAACAACAATGATGGGTTAGTCGTAGCATCCACAGGCTGATATTTTTTAATGGCATCAATGTCGCCAGTGTCGGCAACAACAGTGGTTAATTTACGGAGCGATTCAAGCTGGTTACTCATAGTCTGTTCTATCCTGAATAAGTGGGGGCCGTGCCATCACAAGTTGTGGAACGGGCCGGTTAAATTTGCTGTAGGGTGCCGTCGTGAATTTTTATGACGTGTTTATCCTCAGTGTATAACAATCTTCGGTTCAGGTTAACCGCTGCCAGCGTGCTATCGGTTTAAAATAAAGCGCTGTACAGTTTTCATAAGCACCGGCATGGGTAAAACCTGTTCTGTGGTGCGTTCTGACCCATTTTATTGAACCAGCTAATCGATTTTTAGCGCCTGATTGAGGTAAATAACAGTGGTATACTCGGTGGTAAAGAAATAGGAGAAAGCATGTTAGTTGTTGTATCCCCAGCCAAAAATTTAGATTATGAGTCCTCTGTTCCGGTTAGCGAATATACCCAGCCTGAGCTTTTAGATGATGCGTCGTCGCTCGCCGAAGAGTGTAAGGAATTAAGCCCTGCTCAACTTGGTTCGCTGATGAAGATCAGCGATAAACTGGCGACCCTGAATGCCAACCGTTTTGCTGAGTTCAGCGTGCCTTTTACCGACAACAATGCGCGTCAGGCACTGTTTGCGTTTAACGGTGATGTGTACACTGGTCTTGATGCTCAGAGTTTAAGTGATGAAGATATCGCTTACGCCCAGCAGCATTTGCGGATCCTTTCGGGCCTTTATGGTGTGCTGAGACCGCTTGACCTGATGCAGGCCTATCGGTTGGAAATGGGCACTAAGCTGGAGAATTCCCGCGGTAAAAATCTGTACGAATACTGGGATAACCGAATTACCAAAGTGCTTAATGAGGCGCTGGAAGCTCAAGGTGACAACGTACTGATTAACCTGGCGTCTAACGAATACTTCAAGTCGGTGAAGAAAGCAGCGCTTGATGGCATGATCGTAACGCCCGTGTTTAAAGACAATAAAAATGGTCAGTACAAAATCATCAGTTTCTTCGCTAAAAAGGCCCGTGGACTGATGGCCCGTTATATTGTGCAGAATCAGGTGAAAGACGTAGAGGAACTTAAGGCGTTTGATACTGCCGGGTATTATTTTAGTGAAGAGCAAAGTTCGTCATCGGAACTGGTGTTCTTACGCGAAGAACAGTAGCGGTTGATTAAATTAAAAAACGCAGCAGAGTGTTACTTTGCTGCGTTTTTTTTGGCCTGAATTATGGCTTCAGGTGTTCAATAAAGAAATTGGTTTTCATGGTTTGCAGGTGCAATGTGGTGCCTTCGCCCTCACTGATTCGGTGACTACGATTGGGGTAAGACATAAATTCAAACTGCTTATTATATTTCACCAATTCGTTGATAAGGGCTTCGGTGCCTTGATAATGCACGTTGTCATCGCCGGTCCCGTGCACCAGCAGCAGCTCTCCCTGTAAGTCCTTGGCGAAGGTAATAGGTGATGTCTGCGTATAGCTGTCCGGATCGGTTTTAGGGTTTCCGGCATAGCGTTCCTGATAAATCGTATCGTAATAGCGAATATCAGCCACCGGTGCCTGGGCTACCCCAACGTGGAATTTATCGCCATGCCTGAACAGCAGGTTAAGTGTTGAACTGCCGCCTCCGGAATGACCCCAGACCCCAACGCGATTGGTATCGATTTGCGGCCAGCGCTCAGCCATGGCATCCAGGGCATCGGCCTGATCGCGTACGGTGAGACTGCCAATCTTCTTGTAAATCGATTTACGCCAGTCACGGCCTTTTGGTGCGCGGGTACCGCGGTTATCCACCGACACCATAATAAAGCCCTTCTGTGTCATCATGCTGTTCCATAAATAGCTACTGCCACCCCAGCTATCCTGAACGGTAGAGCCCCAGGGTTCACCGTAAACATAAAATATGATCGGGTATTGTTTATCCGGATCCATGTCAGGCGGGAACATGATCCAACCGTCCAGTGGGATCCCGTCCCTGGCTTCAACACGGAAAAATTCATGTTGTGGCAGGATTTCCTTGGCCAGTTGAGCCTTGAGCTCGTCGTTGGAGGTTAACTGAGTGACCGGTTTATGCCCGGCAGTCTCAATGATTTGACTGCTCGAGGGTTGATTAAACCGGCTATGAGTATGCATGGCATAGCTGGCATCTTCAGACATGTAATAACGGTTATTCCCGGTAAAGCTCATGGGCGTTACCTGTTCCACCGGAGTACTGCCATCGAGCGATCCTTTAAACAGAAAACGTTGTTCAGGGGCATCGGGTGAAGCCGTAAAGTAAAGACTGTTAGTGGCTTCATTAATGGTAATGAGATCAACAATGTCGTAGTCGCCCGGTGTCAGATCGACAATCGATGTGCCATCCCGGGAAATCGAATAAAGGTGACGCCAGCCGTCGCGCTCACTATGAAACACAAAGTGACTGCCATCTTCCTGCCATTCGGCGGCGTAATACCATTCAAGGAAGGCATCATCTTTATCGGTATAGATGGTTTTCAGGGTGTTTTCCTGCCAGTTAAATAACCGTAAGTTATTGGTGTTTTGTGGCCGGTTTACATCCTGAATAAGAATTTCCTCACCAGTGCCAGCCCAGCTTATGCGCGGCACGTAGCGGTCTCTGTTGTCACCACTAAGTGGTGCCCAGTGCGTTTTTTGAGTAGCCAGTGCCACTACGCCTACTTTCACCGCCGAATTTTGCTCACCGGCTTTGGGGTAAGGGAATTGGGTCAGAGTCGGGTACAGCGAGTCGGTATTATTGATCATGGTGAAGTATTCAACACCGGACTGATCGAGTTGCCAGTAGGCGATACTTTCGCTGTCGGGACTCCAGCGAAAACCGTCGGTAATACCAAACTCTTCTTCATAGACCCAGTCAAAATTACCGTTAATAATCGTCTCGCTGCCATCAGTGGTCAATGCGGTGACTTGTAGGGTACCCAGGGTTTCTACGAAGATGTTGTTATCCTGAACGTAAGCGACTTTGTGGCTGTCAGGACTGAATTTAGCAAACATCAGGCTGGTTGTTTTTGGTGTAGTGCCCCCCAGTTGGTACAAGGAGTCAGACTCAAGGTTCAGTACCCAGTAATCACCACGGGTACGGTGACGCCAGACTTTCTGACCATTGGTAAAAATCAGCGCCCACTTACCGTCTTCAGACCATTTATAGTTTTCAATCGTCAGGGCTTCATCGGCCCCATCGGGGGTAAGCTGTTCTACCGTGACAAGCACCTTACGGCCGCTGCCGTCGGGTTGATAAAACACGATGTCATTGCCGCTAACGCCGTGACGGTCATCGTCGGTTTCGGCGGTTTCATTATTGCGCGCTTCGAGCACCGTATAACCGCTGCCATCATCCAGCCAGCGAAAATAGGGCGCACGTTCATTTTTGAATTCTTTGTTTGTGTAAATGCGCTCGAGGGATAAGGTTGGCGCAGGCTCTGTGTTGCTTTGTGGCGTAGGGGCGCAGCCAAACAGGCCTAGCAAACCAACGCCTGTGATCAGGGACTGGGTTAACTTTTTCAATGTGAGTTCCGTCGTTATTATTGATATACCGTATTGTTCAGATAAAAGTGTAATGGATGCCACGTTCAAAACAAGCCTTTTGGTAGTCTGAAAGCGACTGCTCAGCGGTTTTCAACCGGCAATAATTTGAGCAATACGCCTGCTGCAAGCGCAAAACCCACACCTATTAGTACGTCGGTCATGCGGGCAATAATCAGCGTGTGTGCACTGTAGCCTATGGGGGCGGTGTGGGCGAGAATAACGGTTAGCGGAGTAATAAAAACACATGCCAGCGCGTAATTTTTAGTGATCAGCATTTCAATGGTGAAAGCCAGCGCGAACAATAAAATTATTAACACCAGGGGCGAGGGAGAGAAAGTAAAAATGCTGGCCGCAAGCACCATGCCCAGTGCTGTACCAATTGCTCGGTGCACGGAACGCTGCCAAAAGTCAGTCATGCGTTGCCCTTGTAATATGGCGGCTACGGTAATGGGCACCCAGTATGGATTATCAATGCCGCCCAGACTCGCCAGATAGTAACTGGCTCCCACGGTTACGCCAACTACCAGGGCTTTGACGAATGCCGCTGTTTGCCAGAAGGGCTCCGGTGGGACAGCGTCAATGTCGGGTTTGTTTCTTATCAGTATCAGGTCGTGCAGAAAGACGGCAATCGTTACCATCAGGCTGCCGGCAAAAAATGCCCCGGCGATTGCCGGAATATCGGCCATTGTGACGGGATGTGTTTTGCTGAGACAGCACACCATTATAAAAAAGAAGCCCGCTGGCGGCCGCATTTTTTTGTACAGGGCAAGGTAAACGGCGATAACAGCGACCAATCCTAAAAAGAAGGCGGATGCGGGCAGATGCTGCTGAGTAGCGAGACCCAGGGTAAATGACGCGCCGAAAGGGACTATCATTTTCAGCAGCGCAACAGCCCGGTAGCCCGGTGTAAAAGACGGGCTGTACAACCCCAGCAGAGCGCCAATACAAGCCGTCAGACCAATATCCGGATGGCCACTGAGCAGGCCCACCATAAGCGGTAAAACCATGCAAAACGAACAGAGGCCGATTAACGATAAGGGACGGGGAATGGGGGTAATGGTAAAAAGTGACGTCAGGCTGTGCACAAATCCCTGATGCGCCTGTTTTGCTGTAGCCGTAATTTTATGCCGGACTTTGTGTGCCACCCGGAGAGCTCCGTAACTGTTGTGATAACCTTCTGGCCACGCCACACCGGGGGCTGTTTATCCGGCCCCGGTGTGGCGCGCTAAGCGTTAGTCGACGTACATTTTTTGTTGAAACTTCAGGGTTTCTGCCGTATTGCCGCGGCGTATCTCAATATTGAAACGGTAAGTTTCTTCATTGCGAAAATTAAACACCGCCAGATAATAAATGGCGTCGCCTTCCTGAATTTTTTTTAACGTCAGCTTTTTCTCGGTACCCAGCAGATTGGTGGCCGTGCCCTGCATGCCCACTGTTTGAGCCTGCTGGGAGTCACTGTTAAGCACCGAGATGTTGACCAGCGCATTATATTTACTGCGCACCACACCGTACTGTCGGGCTATCTCGGGGCTGAAAAACGTAGAGTTAACCACGATATAATGAACGTCCCACTCACCCAGCTGTTCTTTTTGCTCGGCGCTGGCCGTCATTGCCAACGGCAAAAGCAACAAAGCAAACAGCATGTTGCGAAATTTATTGTGACCCATATGTCGACCCATAGCGCACCTCAGTTTAATAAAAGGGCAGATAATCACGCAGTACCAGTTGCAAGGCCTGCAGGGCAATAATCGCAATCAGCACCGACAAATCAAGCCCGCCAATGGGCGGAATAATACGCCGGATAGGCGCCAGGAATGGTTCGGTGAGCTGTTGCATGACATACTCTATAGGGTTACGTCCCTGTGAGACCCAGCTAAGTACCGCGCGCAAAATAAGCACCCAGAACACCAGTGTGAGAAATTCTTTCAACACATCCAGTAAAGCGATAACAACTAGTCCTATAGGGTTGATATTGCCGCCAAACAGTAGATTGAGCACCAGGTATTTCGCCACGGCGACCAGAATAGCCAGCACCAGGGTGGCGACATCAAAAGTGCCAATGGAGGGGATGATCCGCCGCATTGGCGCGACGATGGGATGGGTGGCTTTTACCACAAACTGACTAAACGGGTTGTAAAAGTCAGCCCTGGCCATCTGTAACCAAAGCCGCAATAACACCACCATCAAATAGAGATTGAATAACGTGGTGATCAGAAAAACCGAAGCGCTCATTGCCTGTTCCTATCTAAAATAATGTAGCCATTTCTTCAGCACGCGCGACCGCGGCCTGCATTGCCTTGGCAACGATGCCCTGCAAATCACTGTCGATAAGTGAGTTACACGCTGCTGCGGTGGTTCCGCCTTTTGACGTTACCTGAGCACGCAGCTCACTTAGCTCCAGCTGTGGGTTTTCGCAGACCATTTCGGCTGCGCCCAGCATGGCCTGTTGCACTAATACGCGGGCATCCGCCTGAGAAAATCCCTGGGCCATACATTCTTCCTGCATAGCCTGTAAGAATAAGAAAAAATAGGCCGGGCTACTGCCTGCTGCAGCAATAACGCCATTAATGTCGTCTTCTTTTTCTACCCACAGGGTTTTACCCACTGCGCCCATTACATCTGCCACGTAATCACGATCGGCTTGCACCACACTGTCGTCGGCATAAAGCCCTGACATGCCTTTGCCTAACAGACTCGGTGTGTTGGGCATTACGCGAACCACCGGATAGTCTCCACCCAGCATTTCCTGCAGCCGGGCAACCGGCAGGCCCGCGGCAATAGAAATAAACAACTTACCCGCGAAGTCAGTATTTTGCTGCATGGCCGCGCAGACGTCAGCCATCATTTGTGGCTTAACAGATAACACAATTGCATCGGCAAACTGGCAGGCTTCATCGTTTGACTGGGTCACATTAATACCCAGTTCTTCCTGTAAGGCGTCGAGTTTTGGCCGCGAGCGGTTACTGGCTATGATGGCGTCTTTGGGATACCCGGACGCTACCAGTCCGGCCACAATACTGCGGGTCATATTGCCCGCGCCGATAAATGCAAGTTTACGATGTTGCATGAGTCTCCTTTAATTCTGTTTATTTCTGGCACCAAAAATAGCGGTGCCAATTCGTACCATGGTAGAGCCATGGGCAATAGCCTGACGCATATCACCGCTCATGCCCACTGACAGAGTGTCTACGGTGTCGACCTGCGCCGCAAGCTGATTGTATATTGACTGCAATGCAGTCAGTGTCTGACCCTGCGCCTCTGGTGTTACCTCTGCGGCCGGGATCGCCATTACTCCACGTAATGATAACCTTGGCAGATTAAGTATTTCTTGCACCAGGCCCGGCAGCGCTTCGGGCACTATGCCAGATTTTGAGTCTTCCTGCTCGATGTTGAGCTGTATGCACACGTTCAACGGTGGCATGCCCTCAGGGCGCTGGTCATTAAGTCGTCTGGCAATTTTTAAACGGTCAATCGACTGCACCCAGTCAAAATGCTCTGCGACAATTTTTGTCTTATTGGATTGTATGGGGCCAATCATGTGCCATTCAATGTCTGACAGGTGTTTTAGGGTCTGAATTTTATCCACCCCTTCCTGGATGTAGTTCTCGCCAAACAATCGTTGTCCGGCTTCATACGCTAGCTCGATATCTGATACGGGTTTGGTCTTGCTAACCGCCAGCAATCGGACAGAATGAGGATTACGGTTAGCAGACGCTACGGCGTTATCGATTTCTTGATGTGCGTTTATCAGTCGATCTGCTATTGTTTGCATTAATACAACTCACCTACAGGTTATGGAGAAGTCAGGCTGTGGATATTACCGAACTTTTAGCATTTAGTGTTAAGAATAACGCATCAGACCTTCACTTGTCCGCAGGGCTTCCCCCGATTATCCGGGTGGATGGCGAAATGCGTCGGTTAAACGTTGACCCGCTCGATCATAAACAGGTGCATGCACTGGTTTATGAAATAATGAACGACAAACAACGTAAAGAATACGAAGAAAACCTCGAAACCGATTTTTCCTTCGAGGTGAAAGATCTGTCCCGCTTCCGGGTTAACGCCTTTGTTCAGAATCGCGGTGCAGCGGCGGTTTTGCGGACTATCCCCAGCAAAGTGCTGACACTGGATGATTTAGGCGCGCCTGCCATCTTCAAAGAGATCATCAATCAGCCGACGGGCATTGTGCTGGTTACCGGCGCCACCGGCTCGGGTAAAAGTACCACGCTGGCGGCCATGGTCGATCACATTAACTCGCACAAGCGAGAGCACATACTGACCATCGAAGACCCTATCGAATTTGTCCATGAAAACAAACTCAGCGTGCTCAACCAACGTGAAGTGCACCGCGATACGCACAGTTTTTCTAACGCACTGCGTTCTGCCCTGCGTGAGGATCCCGATGTGATTCTGGTGGGTGAGTTACGGGATTTGGAAACCATTCGTCTGGCGATTTCCGCGGCCGAAACCGGCCACCTGGTGTTTGGTACTCTGCACACCAACTCGGCCCCCAAAACCATCGACCGTATAATCGACGTGTTTCCAGCCGAAGAGAAAGCCATGGTGCGGTCGATGTTGTCGGAGTCACTGCGCGCTGTTATCTCGCAAACTCTGCTTAAAAAAATCGGCGGAGGCCGGGTAGCCGCGCATGAAATCATGGTCGGTATTCCGGCTATTCGCAACCTTATTCGAGAAGATAAAGTGCCGCAAATGTACTCGGTAATCCAAACGGGACAATCCCATGGCATGCAGACCATGGACCAGTGCTTGCAACGCCTGGTCGCCACTGGCGTCATTACTCAGCAGGATGCCATGGCTAAAATGGTTGATAAACAGCGTCCTGGGTTTTAAGGAGTAATCATATGCTTGATCAGCTTTTGCAGAATATGGTGGACCGGGATGCCTCGGATTTATTTGTTACCTCCGGCTTTGCGGTAAGTGCCAAGATTAACGGGAAACTGACGCCGTTAATGGAAACGTCGCTGACCGATCAGGCTGCCCTTGAGCTGGTTCATGAAGCCATGAGTGATAAACAGCGCGATGAGTTTCATACCACCAAAGAGTGTAACTTCGCTATTGCCCGGGACGGCATCGGACGCTTTCGTTGCAGTGCCTTCTGGCAACGAGATCAAGCCGGTATGGTTATCCGGCGCATCGTCACGCAAATTCCGAATGCCGAAGATCTTGGACTGCCATCGGTACTCAAAGACATTATCATGTCCAAGCGCGGCCTGGTATTGTTTGTAGGGGGCACCGGCACCGGTAAATCTACTTCTCTGGCAGCTTTGATTGGGCATCGCAATACGCATTCCCATGGTCATATCCTGACCATTGAAGATCCCATCGAATTTGTTCATGAGCATAAAAACTGCGTAGTGACGCAGCGGGAAGTAGGCATTGATACTCAGTCTTTTGATGATGCACTGAAAAGTTCATTGCGTCAGGCGCCGGATGTGATCCTGATAGGTGAAATCCGCTCCATGGAAACCATGGAATATGCCATGTCTTTCGCTGATACCGGCCATTTGTGTGTGGCAACCCTGCACGCCAACAATGCCAACCAGGCCATTGAACGGATCATGCACCTGGCGCCCAAGGACCAGCATGACAAATTGCGTTTTGACCTCAGTTTGAATATTCGGGCCATCGTGGCTCAGCAACTGGTGCCTACGGTGGATGGTAAAGGCCGGGTGGCCGCCATTGAAATTTTGCTGAACTCGCCGTTGATTCGGGACCTTATTCAACGCAATGAAATTGGCAGTCTTAAGGAAGCCATGGAAAAAGGCAAAGAGCAGGGCATGCAGACCTTTGATATGGCGCTGTTTGACTTGTATAAAACCGGCCGGATCAACCTTGAACAAGCATTGCACCATGCGGATTCACCTAATGACTTGCGCCTGATGGTGAAACTGGACGCGAATAATACGCAGAGTGACGGCCTCGGGTCGTTATCCGGCGTGTCTATCGATATGGATTAAGCCTTGATAAGATTTAAGTCAGGGCTGACACCTTTTGTCATTCAGCAGTACTATGACGCTCTGACCACACAGGGGATCCCCTGTGTGGTACGCAATCAGTTTATCAGTGGTGCCATGGGCGAACTGCCTGCGCAGGACCTGGAACCGGAATTGCGGTTAATTAATGGCGACGATCTGGTATTTGCTGAAGCGGTGTTAAAGTCGCTCAAAGAAGACAGCGATGCGGTAGCCTGGGTGTGTAAAACTTGTCATGAACCCCAGGACGCTGAATTTAATCTTTGCTGGAATTGCCAGTCCCCCAAGTGTTAGCTTAACCACAAAGAGATTGTACTAATGACGGCAGTTTCCCGTATATTAGTGCCATCCAATCCCTGTTCGCTGTCTGTTTATAATTGCATGAAAAAACTGAAGCGCTATCAATACGAGCGGTATGCCATTCTCTGTCAGCTCGCCTATCCTGATGCCGAAGAGAATTATCGAAAAGCTCTGGACCCATTTCATGAACGCCAGTTAGTCGATAAATACGGTCGAATGAGCGTTCGTATTCTGTGGATGGACAATAAAAAAGAAGTGATCGTGGTGTTCAGAGGTTCTCTGGGCTTACGTGACTGGCTGGCCAATATGGTGTTTGTACCGGCCAAAGTTCACCAGGTCGACCGTCATTTTTACGTTCACTGGGGGTTTAAACGACTGCTTAACCAACCGATGTTTTCCAGTACCAAAACCATTAACGAAGCCTTGCCGTTACGAGAATTGCTGGTCAGGGTACTCGAGCCTCTTCGTCGACAGGGGAAACGCTTTACCTTTACCGGCCACTCCTCCGGCGGAGCCGTGGCGGTGCTGATGGCCGATTACTTTGAACGGCAAAATAAAAAAGCGGTTAAGCGGGTAGTCACCTTTGGTCAGCCGGCCGTAGCGACCCGGGCCTGGAATAAACACTATCTGTTGCACCAAAAAACCTATCGCATTTGTTGCGATCTTGACATGGTGACCTTTATGCCGCCTTTTCCTTACTACTTCTGGCACGTAGGGAAAATGTTATGGTTGCATGATGATCAGATTTACGAAAACACGCCTACCCACGAACGGTTTTTAAAGTCGCTGCAGAGTTGGCTGTTACGACCTATTACTTACCATTACATGCGAAAGTACATTCGTAATAAGACACTGTTTGATGAACACTAGTCCGGCTGGCGGATAACGCGGTTCTTTAACTTATCGAGACTGTATTTATCTTTGATGCTCATGATCAGGGCGGCAATACTCAGCAATAAAATACTGCCTGATTCGTAGAGCAGGACAATTTTATCCAGTTCTTTACTCTGCAGAATAATCATTCGGCTAAGCGCCGTCATACCTATAATCAGCGGCAGGGTAACCGGAATGCGGTTACTGTTATAATAAGCAGCCAGCATGCCCATAACTTCGGCGTAGATAAATAGCAACAGCAGGTCAGAGAGTTCTACGGTACGGTATTCAACCATGTGCATAATCTCTGCACCTACCGCCACCAACGTCGCCAGCATAATAAGAATTAGCAGGACTTTCTCTATGAGCTCAATAAATTTAGACATCGACATTCCCTTACTGTTGGAATTTTCGTCAGTGTGAGGGATGCGCGGGGTGATGGCTATAACTATTTAGTATGATTTTTATAGTGCTAATTGATCAAGTGAATTGTATTTTGCGGAGGGGAACGTTAATCCCAGAGGCTTTCAAACCAACTGGTAAAAATGAGACACGCTGACACGCTGTCGACTTTGCCTTTGGTTAGTTTCTTATAACCTCCCAATTCAAAAAGGGTTGCGCGGGCATCGGCGGTGCTTAAGCGTTCATCATAGGTTGCAACCGGGGTGTTGAATCGCCCGTGTAAACGATTCGCAAAGGTTTGTGCCCGTTTGGTCATGGCTTGTGAAGTGCCGTCCATATTCAGTGGCAGACCCACAACCACTATATGCGGTTGCCATTCGTCATAGATTTTTTGAATCTTATCCCAGTCAGGAATCCCATCACGCGCTTTAAGGGCTTCCAGCGGAGCGGCGGTGCCGGTGACTTCCTGACCAACGGCCACACCAATACTTTTAGTGCCGAAATCGAAAGCCAGGACGGTGCGTTGCCCGGCATCAGGCATGACCGACCTCCGGCGCGATCTGCCAGACATCAATACCAAGGCTGCTGACGGCTAACTCCCAGCGCTGATGGATTGGCGTATCAAACAGAATTTTCGGATCTGCCTCAATGGTTAACCAGGAGTTTTCCTGTATTTCCCGCTCCAGTTGACCCGCGCTCCAGCCGGCATAGCCTAGCGTAATAATGGCCTGGTCGGGTCCCCGGTGATTGCCCAGTGCACTCAAAATATCTTTTGAAGTGGTGACCATAATCTCTGAGGTCAGGTTCAGACTTGAGCTCCAGCCAGGCTGAGGGCTATGCAAAATAAAGCCCCGTTCCTGACTCACCGGCCCACCCGCCAGCACAATCTGCTGGCCTTTTTCATCATCGACTTCTGCGTCTTTATCGGCCTGTTCCAGCAACTCTTTCAGGTTCATATTGGTCGGTTGGTTAACCACCAGGCCCATGGCACCTTCCTCGTTGTGTTCACAAATATAGGTCAGGCTGCGCGAAAAAAACGGGTCTTCCATGGACGGCATAGCAATCAAAAAATGATTAGCCAGACTTTTTAGTTCGGTCATGTTCAGTACCTCGTCGGGTCGACTTACAGAATACGGACGGTTTAGTTAAGTTTAGCTTCAATGGCGTCAAATAACTCGCCCGTTATATTTATATCGTACGCACGTTCGATTTCTCTAACACAAGTTGGGCTGGTAACGTTAATTTCGGTGATGCGATCACCAATGACGTCAAGGCCGACAAACATTAACCCGCGTTCCACTAATACCGGTGCTATGGTTTCTGCTAATGCCCGATCGCTGTCACTAATAGGCTGCGGTCGACCGGTTCCGCCAGCGGCCAGATTACCACGGGTCTCACCGGCTGAAGGCAGTCGTGCCAGGCAATAAGGCATTACCTTGCCGTTGACTATCAGTACCCGCTTGTCGCCATCTTGAATGGCAGGCAGATAGGCCTGAACCATCATTTGACACTGGCCGTTGTTGGTCAGAGTTTCAATAATAACGCCCAGGTTTGTGCCATCTTCCTTTATGCGGAAAATGGATGCGCCACCCATGCCATCAAGAGGTTTACAGATAACATCTTTATGTTTTGCATGAAACTCGCGTACTAAGCCGGCATTGCGAGTTACCAGCGTATCCGGAATGAGCTGAGGGAAATAGGCGGTAAACAATTTTTCATTAAAATCCCGCAGACTCTGGGGTTTGTTAACCACTAAAGCACCTGCCTGTTCGGCGAGATCGAGAATGTGAGTGGCGTACAGAAATTCGCTGTCAAAGGGCGGGTCTTTGCGCATCAGGATAACGTCTAGGTCACCGAGCAGATATTGCTGTTCGTCACCCAGGGTGTAAAAGTCAGTCGCCTGATCCCTCACCGTCACCGGATAACCAATGGCTTTTGGAATGCCATTGTCGATGTACAAATCTTTAAGCTCCAGATAAATAACCTTAGCGCCCCGTTGCTGGGCCTCTAACATCATCGCGAAACTGGTATCTTTCTCTGGTTTTATTTTGGCAATGGGGTCCATTACCACGCCAACGGTATAAGTCATAGCGCACTCTCTTTAATCTGATAACACAAAAATGGAGGTAATCACCGCGTAATTCAAGTCATTCCCCGGTGACTGGTCGTATTTATTCGTCATTTACAACGACTGACCACCGTTTCTGACGATGGCTATAAATCGCCAAAAGTAGCCTGTAATACAGAGAGACCGGTGATCGCCGCAGTTTCTGTACGCAAAATTCTTGGTCCCAGTGAACAAGCCGTAAAGCCGGTCTCCTGAGACTGGTGCACTTCGGTTTCCGATAATCCGCCTTCAGGACCTATCAATAGCCGGTAGCCTGCCTGATTTGCCGACAGTTGAGACAGGCGTTGCTGGCTGCCGGGGGATAATACTAAGCGGGTTTGCGAGGTAGAATCTGCCAGCCAGTCTTTTAACGCAGTGACCGGCTTTAATTCAGGCAGGGTATTGCGGCCGCATTGTTCACAAGCGCCCTGAATTATTTTTTGCCACTGAAGCATTTTTTTCTGCCAGCGGGCCTCGTCCAGTTTCACCGGACAGCGCTCGGTAAGCAGCGGTGTGATTGTGGTGGCGCCAAGCTCTGTGGCTTTTTGCAGTACCAGGTCCATCCGGTCGCCTTTTGAAACCCCCTGGCCTAAGTGCAGAGGCAGTGACGACTGCGGGTCGATAGCCAGTCGCGAATCGATTTCAATAACTACCTGACGTCGCTGGGACAGAATAATAGTTGCGGGATATTCGTTGCCGTCGCCGTTAAACAGCACCACCGGGTGACCGCTTTTCAGGCGCAACACATTGGCAACATGATGCGCAGCATCAGCTGTTAAGGTTAACTCACTGTCGACAGTGATGGTATCGGGGTGAAATAAACGTGGGATGCGCATAACTACTATCTTACCTGAATGAAACGGCAGACAGTTTAGCTTTCATTATGTGGTGAGTACAACAATACGTCGCTGCAACAGTCAACGCTATTACAGCGATACTGACTGCTACTTCGAAGCAAAAGTATTGATTGATTGTACCTGATTGACCGCCATCGATTTGTTGCGGCGAGCATGAACAGTGTGTTTTCCCTTGTCGCCTTTAAGGGCGTAACCAAGAATAAATAACACAACAATAAATAAACAACTAAGTAGTAACATTTTCTATTCCTTAAAAAATTTCTACTGATTATAAGCAGTTGCACCACTATGCCAGACCAGACATGATGCATAGGCATGCTTACAAATACTTCTGAATGACCCTAAATACCTTTTTGGACGCATTCATATTTCCGCTAGTAGGAAAATTTGCGTTAAAAAATATAGTCGTTTAGAGCCGTCAGATCCAGTAAAAAAAAGGGCTCAGGCGGCCTTTTTTAAAAACTTAAATGCAATCAAATGATTAGCAATTAGAGTAGTAAAGCCTGTAAAAAATAGTACGCGTTGGGTGTGACAACTTAGTGAAATTATAGCTCAATATCGTAATTCTGTTGCGTGATTCACATCAACACTGGTAACTTACTGTTAGCTAAACATTAAAGGAATTTTAGTATGTTCACTCAAGAAGACATCGATATGTACATCAATACCTATGCCATTCCATGGGGTATTAATATTGTGATGGCAATCGTTATTTTTATACTTGGTCGGATCATTGTGGGTCTGTTGCTATCGATCTTCCGTCGAGTTATGGCGAAGTCGAAATATGACGAAATGCTCATCAACTTTGTTGAATCAATTTTATCTGCAATTTTGATGCTGTTTGTTATTGTAGCGTCTTTAGACCAACTGCAAGTAGACACCACTTCACTGGTTGCAATTGTAGGTGCTGCGGGTTTGGCCATAGGCTTATCTTTGCAGGACTCGTTGAAGAACTTTGCCGCCGGGGTTATGTTGCTGGTGTTTAAGCCATTTTCAAAAGGTAACTTTGTTGAAGCAGCTGGAACATCAGGGATTATCCAGAATATCGGTATCTTCACTACAACTATGACTTCGCTGGACAATAAAGAAATTATTATCCCTAACGGTAAAATTTACAGCGATAACATCGTTAACTACTCCGCTAAGGAAACCCGCCGTTGTGATATGACTTTCGGTATTGGTTACGACGATGACCTGCTTAAAGCGAAGAATATTCTGCGGGAGCTGGTTGATGCAGAAGAGCGTATTCTCAAAGAACCGGAATGTTTGATTGGTGTAGCAGAGTTAGGTGACAGTTCAGTCAACTTCACTGTGCGCCCGTGGGTGAAAGCGTCAGATAATCTGGCCGTCAGACTGGATTTTACCGAAGCGGTTAAATTGCGGTTTGATGCTGAGGGCATTAGTATCCCTTATCCTCAAATGGATGTGCATTTCTTCAAAGAAGCAGATAACACTGAGAAGAAAGAAAGCGCCGAGTAATACATCTCAGCGGCATAAAAAAAACGGCTCTCAGAGCCGTTTTTTTGTGTCTCAGTTACTGGCTGCAACTTGCTTTGCTGGGGCTGGCCTGGTAGTCCGCCATAGCGGCTTCCATATTGGCTTGCAGATTCTTAATCCGGCTATCTGGTGCAGGGTGAGTCGATAATAATTCCATGGGACGCTCACCACCACTGGCAGCTTCCATATTGCGCCACAGGTCGACCGACTGACGGGGGTCGAAACCGGCTTTGGCCATCAGTTGCAAACCAATCAGATCGGCTTCTGATTCATGGGTTCGGCTAAACGGCAGTTGCACGCCCAACTGCAGGCCTAATCCCAGTGCGCCCATAATTTCTGCATTATACGGGACCTGATTGGCGGCCAGTACCTGGTTGGCCACCTGCGAACCTGTCTGAATTAAGGTAGTCTGCGACATCCGCTCGTTACCGTGCTGGGCGATCACGTGGCCAATTTCATGGCCGATTACGGCGGCCAACTGGTGCTGGTTTTTCGCCACTTTTAATAACCCGGTGTAAACGCCAATTTTGCCACCCGGCAGAGCGAAGGCATTGACCTGGTCGTCATTGAATACAACCACTTCCCAGTTGCCTGAATACACGCCTGAGGGCACGTAAGGCAATAAAGTATCGGCGACACACTGAACATACTGGTTTTGCGCTGGCTGTTTGGAAACCGGTGTTTCGCTTTTCATGCCATCAAAGGCCTGGGCGCCCATGGCATTGAGCTGGTCACTGCCAAATAACAGTATCTGGTTGCGGCCTGTTGGCGAGGTTGCGCACCCCACTAAGGTGCTGGCAGTCATTGCCATGGCCATTACATACGCTGATAACTTCATCAATTTGGTTCCTTTTTCAATCTGCCAGTCGTGCCATTGCACGGAATTTCACATTTCTGTCACTCAAGGGACATTAAACTGTCACCCGGTTTTCCTACGCTTAGGAGTTTAAGCAGGATTAACACGCTGAAATAGCTAAGGTTCATTCAGTGAGTGTTTGTTGCTAAGCATACTTCAATTAACTATAAGAAAGGAAATGCAATGAAAGCGTCAATGTTCAAAACGAGTTTACTTGCGCTCAGTATAGCGGGACTGTTAGCCGGTTGTAGCCTGGATGGCGATGACGGTAGTGATGGCGCTCAGGGACCTCAGGGGGAAGCCGGACCAAGCGGTGCTAATGGGGAGAATGCATTTCAGGGGATTGCACTGGCGGTAATTGGCCGTGCTTCTCTGGAGGCCGAAGGTGCCGCCGAAATCGTACAGTACGATGTGGCGACTGGCATGGTCTACGTGACTAACAGTGATACCAATACGGTAGCACTGGTTGATATCAGTGATTTATCAGACGCTGAGCTGGACAGCCCTGTTACGGATTTGAATCTGACAGTGGGGTCTGAGATTACTCTCCCCGAGGAAGTTGACGGTGTGGCACTGGACGGACTAACCAGCATTGCCTTATCAGGTGATCTGCTGGCCGTTGCCGTGCCTGCTGATGCCAAAGCCGATAATGGTTACCTATTGTTTTATTCCGGCGTTTCGGCCATTGCACCTACGTTATTGAAGGCGGTCGAGGTAGGTAATCTGCCAGATATGGTGACGTTTACGCCGGATGGCAGCAAAGTACTGGTGGCCAATGAAGGCGAGCCCAGTGGTGATTATACCATTGACCCGGAAGGTTCTGTGGCGGTAATTGAAGTGGTTGATGGCGTGCCGGCTGACAGTGCCACGTTGCTGGACTTCTCCGCTTACAATTCGCAAAAAGCGGCACTGATGGAAATGGGGATGCATTTCCCGAATCCTGCGGGTCGCACCATTAACGGGGTAACTATTACCACCTCTGTCGCGCAGGATTTGGAGCCTGAATACATTACTGCCAGTAATGACATGGCGTATGTCACGCTGCAGGAAAACAATGGTGTCGCGGTTATCGACTTAACTAACCTGACAATGAATATTGTTGGTTTGGGGTTCAAAGATTGGTCAGAGCTAAATATCGACGTACAGGAAGACGGTGAAGTCGGGTTTGGTCAGTATGAAGGACTTTACGGTCTTTATATGCCCGACACCATAGCAATGTATAGCTGGAAAGGGGCTGATTTCCTGTTAACCGCCAATGAAGGGGATGCGCGCGAATACTTTATCTCCGAAGATATGAGTGAAACCGACTGTACTGCCGCAGGTGGACAGGACTGGGATGACAGGGAATGTCTGGCGTTTACTGAAGAAGTTAAAATTAAGGCGCTCGACGCAGAACCTGGCTCGGCTCTGGAAGCATTGCAGATGAATGGCGAAGCGGATGACCTGCGTGTCACTAACGCACTGGGCGATGCCGATGGTAATGGCTTATATGATGCTGCCTACAGCTATGGCGCGCGTTCATTCACTATTTGGGATCAAAATGGCCTGGTAGTATTTGACTCAGGTGATGACTTCGAACGCATTACCGCTTCTTTATATGGCGCTGCATTTAACAACGGTGACGATGAAAACGAAGGTGACTCTCGCTCTGAGAACAAAGGGCCAGAGCCCGAAGCGCTTACGGTAGGTCAGGTGGGGGAGCGTACCTACGCCTTCATCGGGCTTGAGCGAATGGGCGGCATTTTTGTTTATGACATCACTAACCCTTACGATGCGTTCTTTGTTGAATATATTAACAATCGCGATGTCACCGAAGGTTTGGAAGTGGGTGATGCAATAGGTGATTTAGCGCCTGAAAGCCTGTTGTTTGTAGCGGGTGATGACAGCCCGACAGGCGCACCGGTGCTGCTCGTAGGTAACGAAGTCAGTGGTACGGTTGCGGTATATTCGATTACCCAAAAATAACCCTCTCTAACACCTGTTAATAACAAAGCCCGGACCCGCCGGGCTTTTTTGTGGTGTGCCGGGCATGGCGCGTGGTGTTTCGACACCGTTTAACTCACTGTGGTGGTGAGTTGATGACTTGGAGGTGAAAGTCCTCTGCACACCCGGCAAGGG